>SXGU01011070.1_pt1 | contig 31869 bp, 38 predicted proteins | sample 3174531 | NCBI WGS metagenome assembly SXGU01 (sample SAMN11356863, study PRJNA531348) | freshwater metagenome | isolation source: freshwater sample F1-140 | place: China: Fuxian Lake, Yuxi | collected 2017-12-25 | reverse complement strand
GGCTGGTCCAGCACATTGGACTGGACCAGCCCGGCACGACGACAGCGACGCACTGATGAGAGGAAGGTACGGATGTTGGCCAGTACAGAAGCCCACCACACTGTGGGGGAGTGGGCCTCGGTGGAGGAGTTTTTGGCCGCTCTCGCCCGGGATGAGCGCGACAGCGTCAATGGCCGGTTCGATTTGCGCTCACCGGCGGCGGTGATTCGTCTGGTCAAGGCCGAGTCTGATCGCCGCAGGTTGAGCAGGCAGCAAATTTTGGTGGACATGGCCGTTGCGTATGCCGAAAAGAACCTGGCCGCCGGCGACCCGGAGGTTGGTTCAGGGCTGTGATTGAACGCATTGTCAAAGTCTCCGAGATCGCCGAAGGCGTGTTCAAGGTCGGATCAGTGAAAGTGGAAACAGTTCCCGGAATCTCGTTTTCCGAAGTGCTTTTCCCGGCCATTCACGCAGCGACCGGATCGCCGTCCCCGGTCCTGGCCAGGGTCAGGTTCCTGGACGGACGAACCAAGGACATTTTCGTTCCAGCCGGGGCCGGCACGGCTGGAGCACAGCTGCCGAATCCGGCAACAGCTTCGGGACCAGTACGTACCACCGTGGATCCGTCCAGCCGCCCCGACAGAGGCGCGGTTGGCCCTCGGCGGCCGCGGTGGGTTTGGATCGCAACGCTTGCGGGGATCTTGATCGTCGCGTTGGTCGTGGTGATGTTCGTTCTCGCTCGTGGAAACGCTCCTACTGAGGCTTCTGCGACGCCGCAGTATCCCGTGTCTTTGCCTGCCGGGTTCGTGCCCTTGGCCGGGGCCGGCGGTGTGGTGATTGGTAACCAGTCTGGGCTACTGGTCTTCATTGACGCGGCCACCGGTAAGGAATTGACCTACTCGGCGCAAAGCGCCGGAGCGACCCTGGCCCGGGTCGCTCCGGCCAAGCCGGAGGAAGTGCTGCTGGTCGCCGGCGACGGAGCCGTGGCCATGGACTCCACGATGGCAGTCACCGTGATCAAGGATGGGTCAGTTGACTTCCTTGAGGGCAAAAGGCTCCTGTCTCGTTCCCGGTTCCCGGTGCTCTACACCCCGGGCAACGATGCCAAGGCTCCTGAGTTCTTTTTGCTCGACGCTCAAGGTGACCCTGCCCCGTTGCCGGCCGGCCCGGCGTCATCGGTGGTGTTCGGCGCGGTGAAGTCAGCCAACGCACCGGTGAAGGTGGTTTATGCGATTGCTGGGGCGAAGATCGCCGTCCGTGACGGCGAAACACTGAACGCTCCGGTAAGCCTGGTCCCGCCCGTACCGGGGGCTACTATTTCGGGCTGGGTCACCGTGACGGCGACCGCGGCCGTCGTCCAATGGAAGGCTCCCGGGGGGATCGAGACGTTTCTCGCAGCTCATGACCTGGTCACCGGCAAGACCATTGGCAGTCAGCAAAAAATCTCCGCCGCCACCCCGGTCCCGGCGCGGCTGACCAGTGATGCCACCTTCACTACCGGCTCAACTGACTACCAAATCAGCGCCAATGGGGTAACGGTCCTCGCCACGCCAACGGACGGGGCGGTGGTTTCTGGGTTCCCGTGCCGCAAAGCTGCCCCGGGGTCAGACCCAGTGGAACAGGAAATCGCCGGCCAAGGGATGGTCTGTGACCGATGGGCCTTCCCGGCACAGCCCCGATTCATCTTCAGCCCGGACCCCTCCAGCACTGAATCGGTTGTGGCAGTGGTCCCCTCCGGGGCTGAGGATTTCGCGATAGTGGAAGGACAACAGCGATGAACGGTTTCCCGGGTTCGCACGATTCGGATCTCTACGAAGAAAGCAGTGCACTGGATGCAGCCACGGAGAACCGAGCCGTGGTCAATGACGGAGTTCCTGACAGTCAGGCCCACAGCGGCACGGTTTCACAGTCCTCATCGGTGAGCGAACCGGCCGCCGGCGCCGCGCTTGCCCCTGCAACCGCGGCGTCGATGCCGCAAAGCTCGCCGGCACCGGCTGCGCCTTCATCGGTGGTGGCCACCGATGGGTTTCGGGGAGTGGTCAACCGTCTGGCACGGACGAAGTTGCGGGCAACGGGCGCCGAGGTTGCCCGCCGAGCCGCCGCTGAACAAGCAGCTGCGGACGAGCTGGCCGTGCGGTCATCGTCGTGGACCAGGTGCATGCGGGTTCTGGTAGCCAATCGGCGCGGCGGGGTCGGCAAAACCGTCACCTCTGTGCTGGTGGCGGCCGCGCTGGCGTCCCTGCGAGGCAGCGGGGTGGCCGTGGCTGAGTTTTCCGACGAAGCCGGCGGGCTGGCCGGCCGGTGCGAGCAACCACCAGTGCGCGGGGTGGATACGTTGCTGGCCCGCTTGGTCAGTGCCGGCGGCGCCGACGGGGCTTTCGTCTACGGCAACGGGCAAGTCCAATCGTCCATGGCCACCATGTACCCCACGGTGGATCCGGACCGTGAACCGTTCACTGGCCCGGACGTGCACTCGGTAGTGGAGGCCTTGGCCCCGTTGTTCTCAACCGTCATCATGGACACCGGCAACGGTTACCGTTCCGCAGCGTTCACCGCCGCCTTGGGAGTAACCGATGTGGTCATTGCCCCCACGTTGGCCGGCCCGGATGCGGTAGCCGGGATTCGAGACTTGATGAACCGGCTCGCCGGGCTCGGCGAACACGGCCGACTCCTGGCCTCCCGGGTGATTGTGGTGGTCGTCGATGACGGGCGCTCAGTCCTTTCGCACCGGGAAGTTCTCGACGAGCTCGCGGTGTTGGGCATCGACCGGTCACGGGTATACGCCATCCCCTTCGACGCCCATATCGCCTCCCGTGGGCCGGTGGTTTTTTCGCAAACTACCGCCGCATCCAAAAGGGCGTGGTTGGCCGCCGGCGCCGCGGTTGCAGCTTTGCTGGGCGCGATCGACTTCGACGAAGCACTACTGGAACCCGCTGCCGTGACTGCGTCGATATCGCCAGCAACACGATTTGAAGAACCGGCCCCGGCGCCCGATCCCGGCCCGGACCGGGCGACGAATGTTTTCCCTCACTCCGTATTCCAACGAAAGGCGAACTAACCATGTTTTTCCTCGATCCATCCCTCCTCGACGCAGTACAAACGGCTCACGAAGCCACCAGCCAAGCCGTCGCCCTCACCGGGGGCCTGCCGACGGCGACGAATCCGTTCCCGGCCGGCCCGAACTGGGGCATCTTCGGCCCCATGTTCGATGCCTGGTGGAAGAAGTTGTTCGGCGGTGCCTGGGCGATCGCCTTCATCATCGCCGGATTCAACCTGATCGTCGGCCTGGTCGCCGTCGGCAAAAACGACGAGGACAACCCGCACCAGACCGCTGCCGGGAAGAAGAAAGCCAAATGGGCAGCGCTTTCACTGGTGGGTTTGGCCGGCCTGGCCGTCATCTTAGGCTTCCTGCTCTCCCTGGCCCCCGGTGAGGGCTAACCTGACCGGCACCACACTGTGGCGTCACCGCACATCGGGAAAATGTGCACAAAGCGCCGGAGAACGAAAGGACAAACCCCATGACACCACGGATCGACAATGAGGACTTCGGGACCTCAGAGCCGGTAACCGTTCCGGCACCCAGAAGGACCAGGACCAACCCTTGGTGGTGGATCGTGCTCGTCCTTCTGGTGATCGGGCTGGTTGCCGCGTTCCTGGCCGGCCGCTCGACCAGTCCGGCGCCGTCGACCGGGCAGCCGCCGGCCTCAGCGTCGACGGAGCCGAGCACCAGTGCTTTGACGACGCCGGGCCAGTGGGACGCGGTCGTGCCCCAGGGCTGTTTGGCCGGGACGAACCAACCCACGACGGCACAGTTTCTCGCTGCGGCGCCCAAGGCCGGCCAGAGCACCGCCGGCGCGGTGTCGTTCGCCGGCTTGTACGCCCAATACGCCTGGGCCACCCCGCGGGAGGCCAAGAGTGTCCGCCTTGCCGGCGTCGATGCGGGAGTGTCCGCAACGGTGGGGGACGCTGAGCAAAAATATGCGAAGTTCGGCGAAGGCCAGTGGGCCGGAGACACCGGCAACCTGGCCCGAAGCCTGCAAGAGGCAAGGTATGTGATCAACAGCGAAGCAGCGGACAAAGTCACGGTGACGATCACCACCCCGAAGTTCAAAGACGGCAACCCGGTCAAGAACGATCAGGATCAAACCAACGTCGGCACCACGGAATTCACCGTCGTGTTCGAGGCCGGTCAGTGGAGGGTCACCTCGGTGACCGCGAAACCGACTGATCAATCGGTGCTCAGCACCGGTGCGACGTTCGCTGGAGCCTGCTGATGGGATGGTTCAGCGACTTCCTCAGCGGCCTCTTCTCCGGGGTCGTGGCCACCGTGGACTTCCTCAAGGACCCTTTGGGGTTCATTTTCCGTGGCTTGGCGGCCGCGAACGGTGCCTTGGTGAAAGACCTGATCCCGTCGCTGTCCAAAGCGTCCTTGCCTGATTTGACCTTGGATTGGTTCGTGCGGGCCTACTCGATCTCTTTCGCGATCGCGATCTTGCTATGGGGCCTCATTCAGCTCTACAACCTGTACCTGGTCAGCAAGGGCAGAGTCTCCGGCGCCGACTTCCTCACCGGCGCTATTCAACGCACCGGGGTCTTTTTCGGCGGTGCCGCCTTCGGCCCGCTGTTGGGGATCTTCCTGATTTCCGGGATCAGGTTGTTGACCGACGCTTTGGTGACTGCCGGGATAGCCACCAGCATCGACAACTTTTACAAGACCATGGGCATGGTCATCGGTATCAAAGCTGACCTGGTGTTCGGTGGCGTCATCGTCGGCATCTTCATCATGCTCTTCATGTTCCTGGGCTTGCTGGTGATGGTCCTGGTCCTGGTCGTCATGCTGGTCACCTTGTACTTCTCCTCGGTGATGTTCCCGATCGGGTGGGCCTGGTACACCTCGGCATCGCACGAATCATTCGCGAAGAAAATCCCGATGGTCTTTCTCCTGATCCTCTTGGCCCACCCCTTGATGTTCTTCTTCCTCGGAATCGCCTTCTCCATGCTCAGTGTCATCGGGCAAGGTTTCTCCGACGGCGCCCAATGGTTCATGACCTCCCTGGCCGCAATCACCGCGTTCGGTATGACCGTCTTGGTGCCCATGCGGATGCTCAAGTTCGCTGCGATCTCACCAGGTATTGATCTCTCCGGTGCCGCCGATGACCCGTCACTGCCCGGGGTCCCCGGGCCGGGTTCAGGTCCGGGGAGCCTGCAGGAAGCGCAAACACAAGCCGCTTCCGAGCCTTCCACGGACGCCGCCAATGACGGGAACCCAGCCCCCGGCGGCCAGTACCAAAGTGCTGGTGAAAGTTTCGGGTCCGGGCCTGACCTGAACGAAACACCAGAGGCTAGCGCACCTGCTGCCGGGCAGGAGCAAGCTGCTGCCGACACCACCGCGACGCCGAACAGCGGATCCGGTTCGGAGAATTCGCCGCTCGATGCTGGAGCTGATGCTGCCGGCGAGGACGCAGCGCAAACAACCGGTGCCGAACAAGCCGGCAAGAGCGGGGCATCCGGGGCAGGCGCCGGGGCCGCAGCTGGAGGAATCGCCGCTGCTGGGGTGACCATGGCGGCTATGGCCGCCAAAGAAGCATTCGATTCGGGAATGGACGCCGCTCAAGCCGGCCCGGCAGCGATGGACGCAGTCGATGAAAACGCCTGACCAACAGCACACGGTACTGAGCAAACTGTGCAAACTGTGCAAACTGAGTAAAGGGGAGCATCATGGCACTTCGCAGAGTTAGCGGATCCGCCACCAGGGCATCGTTTTTCGGATCCGGCATTGACCGCAGCCAGGTCAAAGCCATGCTCATCTGCGCGGCCGGCACCGCTGCGCTGTTCATCTTCTTCAACATTCCGGGGTTGGCGATCGGCGCTGTCGTGACCATGGTTGTCTGGGTTGTCACCTCCCGGACCGCCAATGGATCGGTGGCCACCCGGGCGTTGGATGAACAACGTTGGCGCGAACGGCTGGTGACCGGGGCCTACCGGTTCGTTCCTTTCACTCCGCAGGGTTGGGAAGCGGCGAAAGAACTTTCCCGGTCCAAGGATGCTGCGGTCGCCGAACGGGGACGGGCCTTGATGTCGGCGCTGCGATCTCGCCCCGACGGTGCCGACGGCATGGGCTGGCTGATCTCTGCCCGGGGTGTCCCCGGCGTCGCCTGGCATGCACCGATGGGTGAAGACGCCTATTTTTCCGTGGTGTTCAGCGTCGGCGGGATGTTCTCCGGAGCCGTCGGTTCCAGAATCCAAGAGGCTGCACAGACCGGGTTTTCCAAATTGCTCGTCAGCCAAGCACCCGTGATGGTCCTGTGCTCCGGCGTGCAAGTTATCACCCGGGTCATGCCCCCGGACACGGTCAAGGCCGCCGCCTGGGTGGATGCGAATATCGCCCTTGACGCCCACCCGGAAGCGACGAATTCCTACGCCGAGGTTTTGGCACGGACCGCGGCCGGGGCGTTCATTCAAGAACACATGGTCGTCTTCAGGGTGCCCTTGACCTCACGCTTTCGCGCCGAAGCGGCCCGGTTCGGGACCGGCCGGGAAGGATACCGGGAGCTCATGCGCCGGCAGACCCGCGTTTTTGAAGCCTCGCTGAAACAGGCCGGCTTCACCAAGGTCAGTCCCATGACCGCCCGGGCGACCGCGTCGATGATCATCCACCAACAAAATCCCTCCCACCCCTCCGGCGCCGTCCGTGACGTCGATCCGCGCGAGTTCGGTGTCGCCTCCAAAGATGCCTGGAACGCTCATGTGGTCACCGGTAAAGATTCCGCCGGCCAACCGGTCCAGTGGTTTCACCGCACCTGCAGAATCACCTCCGAGGACCTGCGCCAGTCCGCCCGGTCACCGTTCTGGTTGCTGCCGTTGCTGCGTTCTGGCCGTTCCGGGCCTGTGACCATCTCGGTGCTGCACGAAGTCATCCCTGCCAGTGACGCGATGTCGTTGACCAACAAAGACCTGGTGCGGACCTTGGCTGATGCCGGAGCCCGTCAAAAGAAGGGCCAGGTCGGAGATTTGGCTCAAGACGAGCGCGTGAAGCAAGCCAAAGCTCAACGCAACGATCTAGCGCCCGGAGAAGACCACCATGGCGATAACTGGCTGATGTACGCGACGTTGACCAGCACCTCGTTCGCCGGCCTCGACGATGCGTGCGAACAATTCCTGTCCGTGGGCCAGAACAACGCCGGCATCGCCAAAGTGACCTGGATGGACACCTACCAATCCGCCGCCTCAGGATGCACCTGGCCGATCTTCCGGGGGCTGAAACCATACAAACCCTCGATCGGGGCGAACGCGATGAACCTATTGACCGGATCGGCGAATAAGAACGTCACCGTCAAATAGGCGCGCACCGTCAACCAGAACTGTCGACCAAAGCTGTCAATCAGAATCGCCGACCAGAAAGGACTGGGCGTAAAGCATGACGCAAACGCACAAACCATCTCTGAGGCCCCGAAGTGGCCGATCGAAGAACCAACCGGCCGCGGAGGCCCAGGGCAACGAAACGCTCGAACGTGTCAGTTCCGAAGGTCTCCGGAGGGGACCTTCGGTCATCCCGGGCATTGATGAAACCTGGTACCTCGACACGCAGGCCAAGGTTCCGGATCCGTTACTGGTCCGGGCCGCTCATGCGAGCTGGAAGGGAACCATTGGCAGGTTCATCGGCAAGAAACCGCAGCTACCGGACCAAACCCGTGGCACCGAAGCCGAGGAGGCAGGGGAGTGGGCACCATACGCCGGCGGCGGCGCGAAGCTGCGAACGAAACCAGGCAAAGCCAAGCGCGGCTGGTACGCCCCGTCCGAGCCTGGCTCACCCTCGACAACACGGCAAGCCGATGTGCTCAACCCGGCCCTGATCGCAGCACCGACCGGAATCGACGGGGTGATTGGCGGCCGCGATGTGCTCTCCCGGACCGGGATTTTTGATGATCCGATCACCGGGTACAACGCCAGCCCGCGCCGGGTCACCTCGACCAACGTTCTCGTCGGCGGTGATGTCGGGGCGGGGAAGTCTTCCTTCACCAAAACCGTCTACGCGCTCAGGCCGGTTATTCTGCGCGGCCGCCGCGCAGTGATCTTCGACAAAAAGAGCGAGTTCAACCCCGACCTGGGACTGTGGGAAGGGGAGTACTCCTCCATTGTTCGGTTTTTCACCCCACAAGAACTCAAAGATGTGGGCAAGTCTTGGCATCCGATCCGCTGCGCCCTTGACGGTTCAGGGGTGAAGCTGAACCTGTTTGACCCGGCGATCACCGGTCAACGCACCGATTCGGGCGGATCCCAGATCATGGGCTTTTTGAACAACCTGGTGCTTACTCTGCGACCGGAGCTAGATCACACCACCTCCCGGGAACGTCGGGCGATCCGGCTTGCCTACCAAGGAATGCAAACCGCGTTGGAAGGGCTCCGGGCCCCGACGCCGGCAGACTTGCATCGGCATCTGGGCCAGATCGACCGCAATCACCCAGATTTGCGGCACGCACCTGGTGCGGAGCTGGACCGGTTGGAAGAAGCCGGTTGGGCGATGCGTCACGTTTTCAACGAACTGTTGGAAAACTACGGCCGGATCTTCGACGGGGAAACCTCACCCGAAGTGCGGCTTTCCGAAACCGTGACCTCCTTCGATATCTCCTCCTTGCCGGAGCACGGCCCGGCGATTCCGTTGGTGATGGGCTTGGCGAATCTGTGGCTGCTCGGCATGGTCCGCCGGACGCCGGGGGTGAAGACCAACGTCATCATCGAAGAAGCCTGGCACATCCTCTCCACCGCGATGGCACAAGTTCAGCAGTCCAACATCAAGCTGTCGCGTTCTTTGGGACTATCGAACATTTACAACATCCACAAGCTCCGTGACATCCCCGAAGGCTCGGCTGGTATGGCGGTGTTCGAAGAAGCCCAGACGGTGCATTTGTTCCGGATCCACAAACCAGAGATCGCCGCCTGGACGGCCCAGAAGCTCGGTTTGAACGAAGAGAACGTCCCGGCGTTGTCGAAGTTGGCCAATGGGCAGTATTTCCGTAAAACCGGATCCGCTCCTGAGATCTTGGTCGAGCACATCCGCTCGCGGTGGGAAGTGGCCATGACCGACACCGACGGCGGGTTGCGCACCACCGCAGCCTAACCGCCACCAGCGCCCCAAAACCCTGGTACCAGCACCACAAGGAACAACGCGAAGGAGAACCCTGATGGCAATAGGCAGAAGAAACGAAGCGGATCCGGCGCTGTCCCGGCCAGTGAGCGCGGCCCGGACAAAAGCGAATCCCGGCTCCCTGACCGGGATCAAAATCGCCGTCGGTGCCGGCCTTGCGGCGATCGCCCTGTTCTGGCACCTGGCCGTGATCACGGTAACCGGCGCGGCGTTGGGTTCCTTCTCGACCACGGTCAACGCTCTGGGCCAGTTCATCGCCGGCAAAACCTCCTCACCGGTCCCGGCAGGTACCGGCGGAACGGCGGTGTGGTGGATTTTCGGCGCTTACGTTTTCCTCGCTTACGGGCTGCTGGCAGGACTCTTGTTTGGTTGGGCACGGTTCAAAAGCAACCGACGCCGGCGGCGCCTCTCAGGGGCAAAGTCGCTGAACAACCGGATTGAAGGGACGCCGACGAAAACCGCGCCGGTCAAGAAGCCGGTGAAGAAATTGAACCTTTGGAGGAAATCATGAGCGGATTGTTTTCCCGCCAAACCAAAACCGTCCCGGCCACCCCAGCTGCCACCAAGCCCGCAGGAGACCGGGCGGTGGTTTCCGCCGGCGGACACCGCCTTGGCCCCATTGTGGGCCAGGTCGAGTCGACCAATATCCGCTTCCGATTGCGGGACACGGTTTTGGTAGTCGGGGCCCCCGGTAGCGGCAAGACATCCGGGATCGTCATTCCGTATGTCGCCGACAGCGCCGGAGCCGTGGTGACGTCCTCAACCCGTCCTGACGTCCTGCGCGCTACCGGGGCGATCCGGGAACGGCTGGGCAAGGTCCATGTCGCTGATTTTGAAGGGCTCTCCCGCTGGCCGCATGCGCTGCGCTGGGACATGGTCGCCGGGTGTACCGAACCGGCCTCAGCGACCGCCCGGGCCTCCGGAATGGTCGCAGCTGCACCGCGGGCCGGTCGACCGGATCGGACCAGCGCCTTCTTCGAAGGCGGGTGCCGGATCATCCTGCAGGGCCTCTTTCACGCTGCATCGCTCAAACCGGGCGGGTCCATGGTCGATGTCATCAAGTGGGCGCTGAATTTTGACGACAAGACACCAGCGAACATCATTGCCGGATCCTCCTCCCCGGTTCAGGCCTGGGCGGACGAGCTGCACCGGTGGTGCCGTGGCAAAGCGGACGAAACCAGGGCCGGGTTGGAAATGACCTTGTCGACGCTGATCGGACCGATGTTGGATTCCCGGGTACTCGAACAGCTCTGCCCAGGCCCGGGGGCGTTGAATATCGATGATTTCTTGACCTCCACCGATACGCTCTATTGCCTCACCCGGGCCTCGATCAATTCCTCCACCGCCCCGATCGTGACCGCGCTGGTCGAGTCGATCTACCAGCGCGGGATCCTGCTCTCCGGGGCATCCAGGACCGGCAAGCTCTCACCGGAGATGACGTTCGTCCTCGACGAAGTCGCCAACACGGCCCCGTTGCCGTCGTTGCAGTCGTTGATGAGCGAAGGCGGCGGCAACGGGTTCCACACCATGGCCTTGTCGCAAGGCTTTTCCCAGTTCACCGACCGGTGGGGGAGCGAAACGGCTGAAACGATTTGGCAATCCTCCACGGCGAAAATCTTCTTCGGCGCTTCCAGCGAGGACAAACTGCTGGAGAAAGTCGCCGGCCTCATCGGCAAGGAATGGACCCAACACACCTCCGCGTCCTCCAACAGCGGCCAGTCCGGGATCGGCAGTTCGGGCGTCTCGACGTCAATGCACCTGGATTATCGGCTGCGTCCGGACGAAATCCGCAAAGTGCCTGAAGGCCAAGCCCTGCTGCTCTACAAGGAGCTGGACGAAATCTTGAACGTTCCGTACTGGTTCGACCGCGCCGATGCCGACCGTTTCGCCGCCTCCCAAACGCACATTCTGGGCATCGAAGGGCTTTGAAAGGGCAAACCATCATGACCGACCTACCCGACGATCCGCATTCGATGTATCCACCAGATCCCGCCGACGAACCTTACGGCCCGGACCCGGCGACGTTCGCCACCGAAGAACCCGGTGCCTGGGAAGACGAAGACCAGGACGACGGGGTGGATCTGGGCGAGCTGCTGACCATCGTGGCCGGTCACGGTCACAGTCTCGCCGCGATCGGCAACCGTTTGGAAGCGGTCATCGAGGAGCTGGCCGACTGGCCCCCGGGAGGGAAATGGTTTTGGCCCGACCTCAATCCGGACCAAGGCCGCGAACTGGCCACGGAGCTGGATGGATTCGTCACCTGGTTGAACAACCGGATCGTGCGGTATCTCGATTCCCGGGTCTATCTCAAGGACTGCTGGTTCCAGCATCCTGCCGCGGTCGAAATGCTCACCGCGGTAATGGTCGCACACCGGGCCGCCTACACGAAAAAGAGTTCCCGGACCTCTTTCCACCTCTCGGCATGGTTCACGCAATCGCTGTTGCCGATGCTGGAAGCCATGGCAAACCACCGCATTTTTTCCTCCTGTAAAGGAGCCCATCATGATCCCGAGGAGTTCGAAATCGGGGCCAAGTTCGCTTCGAACAGTCCGGGCTTCCACCAATGGAGCGATGCAACGTTCGGGCCAGCGAACACGACCGCGAAGTCGGCCACCGCGGCGGCAGACCCGGCCCCACCGGGAGTCGATGTGACCACCGGCATCGTCAGCGATAATTTCGTGGTTGAAGAGGACGCCCGATGAAATCGTTACGGTCTTTGCTCCTGTTGCCCTTCTTGATGGTCTTGGGGCTGGTCGGCCTGGCCTTGGTCGTGGCCCCTGGAAGTGCCACTGCCAGCCCGTGCCAAGTCGTCCAGGTCGATAAGCCTGGCCCCGGCGGCGCTGCTGTTGTTCAGGTCCCGAACGGCTGGGGTCCGCTGGTCGAGGAAGCAGCAAAATTCTCTGGCGTCCCTGCCTCGGTGCTGGCGAAACAGATCGAAGCCGAATCCGGTTGGAATCCGACCGCGGTCTCTCCTGCAGGAGCGCGCGGGCTGACCCAATTCATGCCGGCAACGTGGGCAATGTACGGCCAAGGGGACCCGTTCGAGCCTCGCGCGGCGATCACCGCCCTGGGCAAGTACATGAAGGCGTTGATCGATCAGCTGGCCCCATTGGCCCAAAGCACCGGGAAGGACCCGGTCGCTTTAGCGCTTGCCGGCTACAACGCCGGCCCCGGCGCCGTCCAAGCCGCCAACGGAATCCCGGCGTTCAAGGAGACGCAGGACTACGTTGCGAAAATCCTCAACGGCGCGCAGAGTTCCTACTCCGCCACGTGCACTCCGGCCGTTGGTGGAACCACCGTCGGAAAATTGGAAGGCAAATGGGTTGACCCGATTCCCGGCGCCGGACTGATCAGCCCCTACGGTCCCCGGTCCTTGGACGGCTTCCACTACGGTGCGGACCTTTCCACCGGCGGCGGTGCGCAAATCGTGGCGCCGGCCGACATGCTCATTACCAAAGCGACCGACGTCGACGCAGGCACCGGGGCCGGCACGCACATCAAGGCCCAAACCCTCGATAAAGTGCTCACTCTTGCGTTTTACCATATGGCTGCTGGATCGTTGAGGGTCAAAGTCGGCGACACCGTTGCTGCAGGTACACCGATCGGGATCGAAGGGGCGACCGGAAATGTCACTGGAGCGCATCTGCATTTCGAAATTTTCCCGGGCACGCAAAAGCCAGACCCTTGGCCGCCCGGAGACAAAACGATTGATCCGATAGCCGTGCTGACCGAACAAGGAGTCCGACGATGAAATACACGCCCGTCCCCGTCCTGGCCACGTTGGCGATACTGGCCTTGACCAGCTGCTCGCCGGGCTCTTCCAACGAGCCCCCCGAAAGCGCCACCGCGATCTCATCCCCGGCGACCACTGAAGCTGCGTCGTCGACTACGGCCTCTGCTACTCCCTCGGCGACCAGCACCCAAAGCGCAGCGGCCACGTCGGACAATGCAGAAAGCGACCAGGCGCAGATCGACCGGGTCGCCAAAGACTTCGCCGCCCGGTCAGTGACCTGGTATACCGCGACCGATCAGACCGAAACCGCCGCGATCACGCGAGCCAAAGAGCTCATGACGCCGGCGGCCGCCAAGACCGTCATCGAGCCGCAGCGCAATTCTGCTCAAGGGGTGTGGGTGAACTTGTGGCAGCAAGGCGCCACCTCCGTGCCGCACAACGAAGGCGTCGTCATCACTCAAGCCCCGCCGCCGGATACGGCCACCACGGCAAGCAGGATGTACCGGATGTCCTGGACCTGGGTCGACCGGGCAGGCAAGACCATGAACGTTGCGGACAACCGAATCCAAAACGTTTACATGTCATTGACGAAAACCGGCGACCAATGGTTGATTTCGGCCTACCAAACCGAACAGCTCGAAAACCAGCCACCGCATCTCTTCGACGGGCACGGCAAGTAGAAGAGCCGTTTTTCTCTCGCGGGGAGCGCCAGGTGGGTAGCCATTGCTGGTGAGTAGTCCAAAGAACTTTGGACTACTGGCGCGTTACCGTTATGGACATCATCCACGAGTGAATGAAACTACAAGCGCAACGGTTGAGAGTATAACGGCGAGCCAAGACGCTAAAGGGTAAATGTAGTCTCGAACAATTTCGGCTCTAGTCTTGTTTCGGAAGGCATCTAGAAAATCCGCATCAACCTCAGGCACGGCAGGATTTGATTGGAGATCTAAATACCCAAAGCTCAGGACACTGTTCGGAGCTAAGAATTGCACATATTCAACTATTAGGTCCGGTCGGCCGATGGCCACCAGCGATGCAACGTCTCTGAGGAGAACACAATATTCGGCTCGTGCAACACGGCCAGATTCATTGTTAAGTTCAAGTGCGGTGGTACGTAGGGCACTCATGGTGGCGTAGCCTCTCAATACCGCGGTTTCTCGGAGCGCCGGCGGGTTAACGACACTCCATCGAACAGCGGACAAATGAATCATTAGATTTCTCGCTGCCTTGGATACCTCGCTACCAAAGATCTGGTTGATCACCGGACTAGTTTGCTGGTTCGCGGCAGCGACTGAGCGCTTACGGTCGCTGTCGAAACGTTTCGACCCAGTGGCGATGAGCTTTAGGAACCTCGGCAGCCCAAGCTGACCGGGTGTAGAAATCGTGAGCGCCGCCCAAAAAATGAAGGTGACGGTGAAAGTCGCTGAGCTCACGTACAGGATTGGCTCAGCGATGAATTTCAATACCTTCCAGCCATTTTCAAAGGCCTGATAAGCAACCACACCCGAAATTACAAACACCAAAAATGAAGAAAATTTAAGAAAATTTAATAGTCGCCAAGCAAAATAAGATTGCGCAGTCCGTCTAAACTTAGCCTTTTCAGTTGGCGAGAACCCCTTGTCGGGGCGCACCTCCAAGACGTGTAGCAGAAACTCGATTCGCTCTTCTCTGAATCCGGAGTTCCGAAAAAGCCACCACTTAATTCTTGGGTGACCTGCCATCGATAAATATTTGATCGCCGATGATTGTTTGGTTGAATCGCCAGAGTCAGAATTGATGGTGCGTTTGCTTTTCGGAAACCTTGGTTTGTAGCCTTGAAAAGGCCACCCGCTTATAAGCTTTTGCTTCGTTGACCCGAACAAGCATCCATCCTTAGAGTCACATCTTTGATAAAGTTCTCTTCTAGCTTCCCGATAGATAAAATCACAGTGCCAAACTTTAGAGAACTCGATTGACAAATTCCGCTTACTGCCCAGAATCTTGCTTCTGGTTCACCTGACTGTCCACTCCTCCCCAATCTACTGGAATGTTGATAAATTAGTTCGCGCCAACGCAATCAGGTTAGGCACTGAGTGCTCAACAGCTTGGCGGTCCTTCTGCGCTGAAAGCATCTGGATCAGTTGAGATGAAGGCTCTCCTAACGGAGAGTATTGGCCTAAACCGACACGATAATGTCCCGTTCTGGCCCATGCCGTCAGGCACTCAGCTACGGACCGGGTACTACTTCCCGGGCGGATTGCGAGCGGACAATACGTGTCGTTGAAAAGTCTGCCCAATCCATAGGCGGGGTTGATGGAGATCAGCATGTGGTCCAAATCGTCAAGATCCACTATGGGCTCTCGCGGTACGTGGAAGTACCAATGCGTATCCGTCACCAAAACCATTGCCGGGAAAGCTCCTTCTGCAATGTCCCATCGATAGGCGCTCCCTCGATTTTCGCCTGAGGCCTCCCGCAAAGCCTTCCAGCACCACGAAGAATCCTCCTGGACAGGTGACAATCCAAAGGATTTTGCATTATCCACGGTGACTTGTTCCGGTGCCACAACTTCAGCAATACCCATGCTGTCCACATACCCGAAGTACCCTGTGGCTTGACGCGCTAGTTCCTCGGGAGCGTCCTCGGAGGTTGACAACCATTCAAGAGCTGGGATGAAACCGACGCCATGATAGTCTCGAGCCTCCTGGGCGACCTGGATTGCAGGTGCAAGGTGTGGTTTGGAGCGACCAAAGCCAATAAAGGAGCCCAGCGCTACCCGACGGATGTCAGTATCCATGTCTTCAAAACTTTTGATCAGGTCATCTCTGGCGTTTTTTGCTCGAAGCGTTTTAACTAAGCGACGCACTCTTCGTGCAAGAGCGAATTCAACGCTCTTCGAAGGAGGTTCTGCCACTGGTACCGGTTGCTGATTCGCGGGGTTCCAAGCGGCTACAAGCTCTGTCGTCGCACATCCTTCTGGCCAAACGGGCAATTTATGGCCAAGCAGCCGAGCAATGACTTCGCTGGGCACAGATTCAAGTACAACCGGGGCGGCCAAATTCGCCGGAATCTCCGCCGTCATCAAACCTATATCTGTACTTGTATCCAAAATGATTATCGTTCCCGCAGCGTTCCCGCCGTACCCGCAAGCCTCATAGACAGCTCTCGACAGAGAGCGCCCCGGGGCCAATTTAGACCAGTGATCCCCATTTAGGGGCACCAGGAGGCTCGCTTCTCCCGCAGGGTGGTGGGCGGATACATCATGCCATATGCCGACATGTTCATATCGCCAGCGCCAAGCAAGAACTGCAGGCACATCTTCGGCCAGTTCGATTTCCAGGAGTTCACCGTATTCTTCGGCGAATCTCCACCTCTGACCCTCAGATGGAGGACTGTTGAAGCCTTCGAAAATCAACCATTTACGTCGTTCTTCAGGTAGTACATCAACGATCGTTGAGGTATACCACTGAGGGTGGCTTGGGGAGCTACTTGGGCCATCAGGAGGGGGAATAACACCTTGCTTGCGCAGCGTATGTAACCGTGTTCTTCCAATGTTTCCCATCAGCTGCCGCAACTTTGCCGAATCGATCGTTTGCCCTACAAATGTCCACATAACGTCTCCCTTGATGCCACTATCGTTCTCTTACGTTCTCTTATGTGCTCCTACGTTCCTCATCGTTCAAAGTATGTGTTCAATTTTCAGTATCGTCAAGAAGTGGTAAGTCCTGATCACTTTGATGATCCCCAGTGTTGGAGATTTTTCGAGCCAACCGCTGCCATTGAGGAGTGCCTGGCAATTGTCCAAAGCGCTTTGGACAATCACGATCAGGCCAAAAGCAATCGGCCGCCGGGGAAACGTCGGAGCGAACCGTTAGGGTTGAGAGGTGTCTACCCTTGAGCCTGAGCTGCCCAGCGGCTACGACGACGCCCTTGCTGCGCTGACTGAACTGGTCGATGACGCACAGTTCCGTGCGCAGTACGCGGCCAGCACGGCGATGATCCAAATGTATTGGAATATCGGGGCCACGATTTTGGCCCGCCAAGCACAAGAGCCTTGGGGAACGAAGGTCTTGACCCGTCTCGCCCGTGATTTGAAGGCGGCTTTTCCTCACATGCGCGGCTTCTCCAGGTCCAACCTTTTCTACATGCGCTCTTTCGCCCAGACCTGGCCCGGACCGGGTTCCATCGTCAAGAAGGCGGCGGGGAATCTACCGTGGGGCCACGTCATCGAACTGCTCAAGGTCAAGGACCCCGACGAGCGCGACTGGTATGCCGACGTCGCGGTTGAGCAGAACTGGACGCTTCCGGTTCTGGAACATCAAATCGCCACCGGGCTCCATCGCCGGCTCGGAGCGGCGCCGAACAATTTGGCTGCCCGGCTAGTCGGCGGTGAAGAGCTTGCCCAGAATGTCGCCAAGGATCCCTTGGTGCTGGACTTCCTGGGCCTGACCGCCGAGGCCGAAGAACTCGCGATCGAAGAGGCGATGACGCAAAGGATGACGCAGACTCTCGCCGAGTTCGGTCCCGGGTTCGCTTTCTACGGACGGCAATACCATCTCGACGTCGACGGCGAGGACTTCTACATCGACCTGCTCCTGGTCCACGTGCCGACGAACCGGTTCGTCGTGGTGGAGCTCAAGGCCGGCAAGTTCCGGCCCGAGCACCTCGGGCAGTTAAACTTCTACGTCGCGGCGGTCAATGACCTGGTCAAATTCCCTGGCATGGCTCCCTCGGTCGGGATCCTGGTCTGCGGGTCCAAACACGAGCCCACCGTCCGCTATGCCTTGGACGGTTCCTCCCAGCCCATCGCCGTGAGCTCGTACACCTACGACACGCTTCCACCGAAGGAACAGGCAGCACTCCCGTCGCCGGCTGCGATCACTGCGGCTTTGGAGCAGGGCAGCGTGGAGACGAAAGAATAACTGGAGTCGGCACGGGTGTCGGCTCGGCCCAGCCTTATCTTCTGATACCTGGTCCTTTGCGGTCCGGGCCGTAGTCCGTCGGGCTGTTTTTCGGTGCCCGGGCAGGCTGGTCGGGATCGGCTGGTGCCGGTTTTTGCTTCGCCTGGGCCGCGGCTCGTTTGAGGATTTCGGTTTGCTCTCGCAGATATTCCTGTTGTTCGGCCCGGTTGAGTTTCGCGAATGCTGCCGGATCCAGGGTGCGCCCGGCAGGGGCTTGTGCTTCTTGGTCTGCCAAGCGTTGGCGTTCGCGTTGCTCCAGGCGTTCCAGGAGCGCCCGTCGGGCACCGTCGTCGACCGTGGCCGCCGGCGACGTGAGTTCGACGTGTTCGTTCATGTTCTGGCGGATCGCGGCAAGTTTTTCCGCCGGCGAGAGGGCGTCGAATTCCTCGGCGGTGGGTTTCGCCGGGGCTGGCTCGGTTGCCGGTTCCTCCATGGTTGCGGTGGGTGTCTGCTTCATGGTGGCTTCCTCCACGGTTGGTTGATCATCGGCTGCCGGGGCTCCGGCGGGTGTGCTTTCGGGTTTCGGCGCCTCGGCGGCCTCCGCTGTTGGTGTCGCGGGGGCGTCGACGGTTTCGGCGCGTAGTTTGCGGGCTTGTTCTTCTTGGGCGTGCTCTTGTGCTTGGCGCTGCGGTAGCGGGTTCTGCGCTGCCCGGCGGGCGCGCAGCTCGTGGACTGCTTCTTCGCCAGCGGTTGGAGTCTCGGTAGCCCGGTGCAGGACGTCGGCCGCGGCCGCGTGGGTGGCCAGCTGCTCAGCGGTGAGCGCCGGCTTCGTGGTTTGGGCCGTGTACTTGTGCATCGCGGTGACTTCGGCGCGGATCCGTTGCGCGGTTTCGGTATCGTCTTTGGCCGGGACCGGTAGTGGTTCTTCGACCGGGACGCGGTGGACTTGTCGGTAGGTGTCGATCGCGGCTGCGAGGGTTTCCCAACGGGCTTGCTGGATTGGATCTGAAGGCACTGGCCCGAGGTGCGCAGCCCACGGTGGCTGTGAGGCGGCGAGCTGCGCCCCGTGCCGGGTCAGCTCGGTGCTGATCTCATCGCGACGATGGGCCAGCTCGTCGTACCAAAGCCCGGGTGTCCCTTTCCTCGGAACGGGGGAAAGCAGCCAATCGGGCGCGGTACCGTCTTTGCGCATGGTCGCCGGCTGGTCAAGGTAGCGGGCGCGATGGATGTGTTCGGCGTTGATCCGATCGGAGATCGCACCGTAGGCCTGTCCGAGCTGGGCGCCGGCCTCTTTGCGATAGTTTGTGTGCGCGCCGCGCTGGTGGGCTTCCTCAGCGCGCAGCTCGGCGGGCATGCGCACCCGGGTGGCTTTCTCCTCGACCAGGGAGGAGATGAGCCATTGCTGTTTCTTTCTGGCCGGCTTGTCGGTTTGGGCGAGCCTGGATTCCTTCATCATGGCTTGCTGCAGCCGTCCGGTCAGGTCCTCGTCGGTGAGGTGCCCGTGCATCCGTTCGAACCATGCTTGCGTTCCGTGTTTGGCCAGGCTGGTACTGCGTCGCTTCCACATGGTGAGGGTTTTCTGCAGCAGGCTTTGCGGTGCTGCTGGGTTGGCCCAGGCCGCTTTCGCCCGGCTCGCGTCAACCAGGCGGGTGCCGGTGGTCCGGGCCAGTTTCTCCAGGTGGGCATCGGTGATGTTCGCCAAGGGCCGGTGGTCGTCCTGGTCCCGTTCCGCGGCCCAACGAGTGGTGATCGTTTCCACTCTCCAGCGCAGCAGCCCGGCCGGGTCGTCGATTTCCTGGCCGGCTTTGGGCTGCAGAATCGGTCGTGCTGCTGCGGCGAGGACGACGGCGGGGTTGATCCCGGACCGCTCCGCTGCGGCAAGCTCTTTGACGACGCCGGCCCATCCTGGCTCCTTGGTCAGATCGGTGATCGCTGATCCGAGTTCGGCCTTCGCCATGGCGGTGAAACGGTTCTTAGATGCCTGATCGGCGATCTCGGAGTAGGCGGCGACCTTTTCGGGCAGTGAACGTTGCTCGGCCCGGGCGGCGACGATCATTTCGTGCGCGGTCAGGTTGCCGTCGTGGTTCGCCGCGATCGCGTCCAGGACGTCGGGCACTCGTTCGCCTTCGGAGAGGCCGACATAGATTTTGTTGGAAAACTTTCCGCGGCTGGTGGCAACGTAGGCTAAGGCCCGGGACATGGACGAGGTGAACACGGCGTGGGCGGTGTCGCAGGTGATGCCTTGGGTGCGGTGGATGGTCGCGGCGTAGCCGAGCATCGTGTGCCGTTGGACGTACTTCGGCGTCAGCTTCACCACGCCTTGGTGTTTGAGGTGTTGGACGGTCAAGGAGCCGTCCTTGTCGATCCCGGTCACGGTCCAGGAGTCGTTGTTTTTTACGAAGTCTTTGCCGCCGTGGACGGTGATGCGGCGGTTGTTTTACCGAGTCACCACGCGATCGCCAATGCGTGCGGTGAGCCCGTCGCGCAGCGGCGCCGTCAGATCCGAACTGTCGACGCCGCCGAGCTCTCCCATGCTGGCCCGGTATGCTTGCGCGCGCTGATTCAGTGCGGTCACGGTGGCGTTGTCGAAGGCCATCATGACCGAGTCGTGGCCGGCGTTGATGTCGTTTTGCCATGCGGCGTAGACCTTATCGATCATGACGTCTTTTCCGCCGCCGGTGATCCTGCTGTTGGCACGGTAAAAGCCCCACGGGTCATCGACACCGTGGAGCGGAGGTTCACGCAATGCCAGGGTCGCGGCGGCTTCGGCTTCGTTGACGGCTCCATCGTCGAGGTTGCGGAACCGGTGGAGGTCTTCCAGATGCACGGCACCGGATTGTTGTTTGAGCAGTCTCAACGCTCCGCCGGCGCCGACGGCCGAGAGCTGGCTGTCATCGCCCAAGGCGACGATCCGGGCGTCATGGTCGGCGGCGATCCGCACCGCCTCGGCGAAGAGCGGGGTGCCGACCATGCCCGCTTCGTCGATGATGATCAGATCACCGCGGCGAGGGGTTAAAGCCTCATCGGCTGCCCCGGTTTGATGGGCTCCGACGAACATATCGATGGTCGTTGCCTGGGCTCCGATTTCCTCGGACATCACCGCTGCGCCGGCTGCGGTGGGGGCCAGTCCGAAAACGCTCCCGCCGGCGGCGCGGACGGTTTCGGCGACCAGTTTCAAGGTGGTGGTTTTGCCGGTGCCAGCTGGGCCGATGCCGACGCTGAGCTGCTTTTCACCGGTGGCGAATTCTCTGGCCATGGCTGTTTGGCCGGCGTCGAATCCGCGCCCTTGCTGGCCCATTCGTGCACTCAACCGGGCCAGGGTCGTCTCGAAAAGTTCCCGGCTGGCGGTGGGCAAGGTGAGCGTGTTCGCGGCTTCAATCAGGGAAGATTCAGCGCCAAGGACCTCCCGGGAAGTGAACAGTTCCCGCCCAGCCCGGACGAACACTGAAGTCCCCTCGGTGGTGAGAAATTCGTTCAGCGTCGGTTTGCGTTCTCCCGGAGTGAGGGCCACGGAGCTGGTGATCGCCGCCTGAACGACTTGGTGATGTAAGGACTCCGGGACGGTCTTTTCGCCAAAGCGGGAGCCAAGCCGGCGGCGGGTTTCAGCCTCAAGGTGATGGGCTCCCCACACGTTGCGATCGCGACCGAGGCGTTCAAGAATCATGGCAGCTTCTTGGTCCGGATCGATCTCGGAGGCGTCCTTCACCCGCCAAAGTTTGCTGTTTTCTTCGGCCGCTTTCGCGCCGTCGTCCCGGTGTTTTCGAGCCTGTTGTAGCGCAGCGGCACCGATTTTCACCCCCGGTATCGTGCCCAGAGTGGCTTTCCAGTTCTCCAACATTTCAGACAGTGTGCGATGCTCTTTCGCCGGTCTGGTATCCAACGTCGCTTGTTGGGCCAAGGTGATGCGTTGCTTTTTGTTCGGCGCGTATCCGTGGTCTTCGGTGAACTTCCTCACCAGCTCGTCGAGGACCGGGCTGATGTTTTGGCTGCGCGAGGAGGCCGCTTCGATCGCTTCAACGGGGACCCCGGCGATCTCCACCACGGGCCGGTCTCCACGGACTTTGCGTTCGACCAAGCCGATGCCCAAAGACTCGGCAAGGTTCTTCATGATCGTCTCGTTGTACAGTTCCGATGCGGACACGGTGTGCTGGTACAGGTGAGTCGCGTCCAGGGTCGACCATTGCCCGTCCAAGCCTTTGACCCGGTTGGCGACCACCACGTGATCGTGCAGTTGAGGGTCCCCGGCCCGGGAATCATAGTGCCGGAACCGGGACCAGACGAACCCGCCCTCGATGCGTTCCTGGCGTACACCTTGGGCTCCGCGCCGGGTCCAGCCGGCCTTGTCTTCTAGGTAACCCATCGCTGTTTGGATCGCCTGCGTGTGCGCTTTTTCGATCTTGACCCTGGTCTCGGTATCAGCGACAGCCCACAAAACGGAGACGCTTTTGGCAGGGGAGAAGACTTGGTCGTAGCCGGAAACGGTTTGCTGTTTGCCCCGCACATGGGTATCGATCCAGCGCCGGAGTTCTTCGCCGCTGTCGGCATCACGGAAATGCTCCTTACGGAACATCTCGCCGCCGACGCTGGTGCGGATTTTCCGGCGTTCTTCCGCGTTGGGTTTGCGCTGGTTTTGGCGTTCGAAGTCGCCAAAGGCTTGATCGATGCGGGTTCTGACCTCGGAAGATTTATCCGAAAACGTCATCATCTTCCGGCCTAACCGGACCTCGTCGACGCTCTTGCCTTCGGCAATGAGCTTGTCGGCGTCCGGGCGGAGCCCTTCACCGTAGAGGGCTTTCATCTGCTGCTCATTGACGGTTCCGGCCAGGTTGAGCAGGGCAGCACCGCGGCCTTCCCACAACCCGGGCGGGTTTCCATCGACGGTGTAGTAGTCGCCCAACGACTGTTTCGCGGACCTGGACATGTCCCCGGAGGCGATTTCTTGGGTGTAGTACTTATAGCCATCCCCAGCACTGAGCTTGTGGATGGTCAACATGGTCAAATTTTAGCGCAAGCAGCCCAATTTACTAATAGTGCAAGAGGTGTGACAGTTTTTGATGCTCGCGGGACGTGTGGCAGGCAGGGGGAGGAACGGAGGATGGCGGCTTTCACGGCGTTAGGAGTGGGCATCAAAGGGTGTCCGTCACGAATGTGACGCGGTTGTGCACGTGAGAACGAAGTGGGAGCGGGCTGGTGAACGCTTTTCCCGCCGGCCCGCTCCCACTTCGTTAGATGGTGTGCAACCGCCCGCCGGCGCTTTTGCACAGGTGGGCAGGCAGGAGAACGCTTTATCCCTCCGGGCTGTCCACCTGGGTGAAAGCGCCGGCACGGCCAGCCCGGGGGAGCGAAGCGGAGGAGGTCCGCTTCGGCGCTCGTGAGGTGCGGCGGGAAATGAAGTGGTCCCGCCCCGGTTTCGAGCCCGCGATCCGAAATAGCATGAGGATCGTCTCAGCGAAACAACGGCCGCTACGGCGTAAGGGGAATCAGATATGGCAACGAAGGCTACCGCGATGATCAAGGCGCGCGAGCGTGCGCGCAAAGCGGCGCAGGCTGCGCAGGAGCGTGAGAAAGACCTGATCGAGCGGGCAACAGGATTCTTTGCCGAGTCCGCATTAGCGGAGTCGGTGGCCGAAGAGGTTGAAGAGCGGATTCGGGTGCTGCGTGAACAGGCTCTCGTAGAGCGCGAGGCGCATCTGGTCGGCGCGGCCGAGCACGCGCAGGCGATGGTCGATACCGGCGCCGCGGTCTCCGATGTTGCCTCGCGGCTGGAGTTGACGCCGGCGGCTTTGCGCAAGGTTCTCGCACTGGTGCAAAACGCCAAGGACGACAGCAAACGATCAACTACTGACCAGCTGCCGGACCAACAAGGGCCGGGGGAATCCGGCACGGATTCCGTGTCAGCGCATTAGAACAGTGGAGGCGTTTCCGGGGCAAGGCCGGTGATGATTTTCCAGAGCCGGTCCCGGTCGTAACCATGGGCCAAGACGTCGGCCCGGATCTTTCGGGCGACGTCGGCCCTGGTGGTGTGAATCCGTAGCCCGGACGCCATTGGTAAGCCGGGGTACGAGTTGCGGCGCAAGGATCGGTCGATGCGGTTCTGACGATCCGTGCCGACGGTCAAGTGTTTGGCGTTGACGCACACGGTGATATCGCAGGAATGTTTGAGCATGACCCCTTTGGGCAGATGCCCGAAGCGCAGCCTATAGGCGTAGCGGTGGGCGCGGAGGACTGGGCCGGCCCGCTCTGTCGGGCCAGTCCAAAACCGGGCATACCCGTCGTCAGCGATCGCACCAACCCAGATGACGCAGTCGTCCTCAGTCGGGCCGGCCACCGTCTTGGCCCAGAATCTCGCTTCAGTACCAGCGGGGTCGACATCCGGAGGAATGATCGGTTGCTCAGTCATGAGCTTTGCCCTCTGCGGCACGCAGACGCCGGCGGCGTGCCAGCGCCGCATAGGCGCGGCGGGTTCGGAAGAACCTGGCGCCGAGCAGCCAGGCTAACCCGAAGCACACAAGTACGACGATCATTGCGGTTCCCACGGTGCCGATAGCCGCCGGCACCGCGGCGACGTCGACGAAAACCATCACCACGATACGAACGATCAACACCGGCACCAGGATCAAGAACAAAAGCCCGGCGAGGATGAAAGCCGTTCGTAGAACGAATTTGAACATCTTCATCATGGTGAGTCCCCATTTCTCATCGTGAACATGCTGACCACAATCCGGCGCCGGACTGTTGAGCCCGGGCCTGCCCGGTGCGGATCTCTTCCGCGTACCGGGAGGGTTTGTTCTGGTAGATGTATTCTCGTCCCATGCCCGCGGTCGCGATCGCCACCGAAACGTTGGACCCGTCCTTGGTGAAAACGGTCCGCAGCAGACGGCCGTACTGATCTTTGTCGCCGGCCACCAAGTCAGCTTCGAGCCTGACCTGTGACCCGGCCGGCAGCAGCTCCTTCAAAAACTGGGCAGACTCAGGACCGTAGCATTCCACCGGAGAATCCGGCTTCACCGACTCCGGCGCATCAACGCCAATCAGCCGGACTCGCAACGGCTTTCCTTGGCCTTTGATGATCAAAGTGTCCCCGTCAACGACGCGATCCACCACGGCCTTGTCTGCCGGCGGAACAAGCTGGGGATCCGGTTCCTTCACCGGCTCCGTCGGCGCTTGCGCGCAACCAGAAACCGCGAGCACAGTGGCGGCTCCGAAGGCGGCCACCGCGGCTCGGATCCGTGCAGCTGATGCGCTCATTCGAAATCCTCCCGATGGCAATAGAACCGCGCCTCCCGACCCAGGACCGCATACTTCCAATCAAGAATGAACGCGGGCCGGTCAACGCCATAGGCGGCCTGATCCCGCAAGGACCGCTCCGCCCGGACAACCCAATCGATGCGCTGCTCAGTCCCGAGGGCTGACCAGTTCGCGACATGCGAGCTGAGCCAGCTCTCAAGCTGCGCAACAGATCCTGGAGGGTTCTGGATCATGGCTTCCGTCGCAACAAAGAATCCACCTGGCTGGTTTTTGCCGTGTGCGCTGCAGCCTCTGGCGAAATCATCTTCATCAAAGAAGCAATCTGGCGGTTAGCTGCATGTCCCCCCGTCAAGACATTCTCATGGTGCGCTATACGGTTGCGGACCTCGCGGATGTCTCTCAACGTATCTGCCAACTGCGTTCGATCTGTGCCATCCGGGAATGCAAGATGCAGGTAGGGGACCCAAACAAACTTTTCAAACTTAGACTCAAACAACGACGTCCAAAAGCCGAACATAAGCTCAGCGACGATCTTCCCGTGCTCAGGAATCGGCGACTCCTCGCTCGTGCAGCTATCCCTTGCCTTCTGGACCATCTTTCTCTGGGGTTCGTTCACGTCTCGCCTCTTGCCGCCTGGCTTGTCTAGCTTCATGTGCCGGGGAAAGAGTATTTGCAATGCCGATCCTGCTGTCCAGTCACCTTTGAACCCTGCCGACAACGCACGATCGCAGGTGTTCCTCAAAGCAACCTCAAGATGACCGATGTCGCGAAATAGTGCTGCACTCACATCTGCATTCCAGTCATACAACCGAAGCGCACGATGAAAGTCGCCACCTGCAGCACGTAGGTAGGTCGAGAACCGCGCCGGACTAAGCCACCGGTCTACCCACTCTTTTTCGCTAGCCATCTTGATTCGCCACGCCGCTCGGGCTACAATGGATACGTAAATCTCGGAGGACCGCTGATCCAAGTTCCCGGGGTAAGGAATTTGGGAAGTCCGGTATTCCGCTTCGGCGGACCCGGACTTCTCCATTTAAAACTACAACGCGACCGCATTGGCTTGCCACGCTCACCCCTCGGATGCGAAGGCGCGAGCTGCTGCCAAGACCGCGCGGCCGCCGAGCTCCAGCGGCTCTTCGCGCAGGAGCGTTGCCGGCGCGACGTCGTCGAGTTGCGGGCTCATGCCCTGGAACCAGGCTTGGACGACTTGGCGGGAGTCCTTCTCTGCCAGCAAGGCAGCGACGTGGTAAGCCACCCGGAGTCGATCAGTGATCGGTCCTGATGGTTTACGTTCGCCGTCGGCCCATTGCCGCACGGCACGGGTTTCTTTGACCTCGCCCAAGTATGCGACCAGCTTGGCACCCAAAAGGTCACGCAAATGCGTGACCAACTCAGGGACGCTGAACCGGATGGAGTCCTGGTAAGCCTGGAGCCTTCCACGGGGCGCTGCAACTGTCGTCATGCATCAATCATACCGTAAAAACCCCATAATAACGAGGCGTCAATCACAAGTCATATCACAGTCTGAATCACCGATAACGAGTCTTATGTCAAGTAGTGGTTTTCCATACGTCTATCACTATTTGACTCTCTGACCTTGACTCTACACACTGATTCCCATGGACGATAGGGATTTCAGCCAGGTCCGCAGGGACTCGATGAGGATCCGTCACGCATGGATGCTCGATGGCTCTGGAGGCTCAGAAGTGCTGCGCCAGGCGTACATCATCACTTGGCATCGCAAGCAAACAGCCCTGGTGACCTACGCGGTCGACGTCGCCGGCAACCCGGAGCCGATCGTCATTCAACGATGGGTGCCGGCAGAGAAGCTACGACCCGTCGAGGCGGACCCAAACCGCGCCTACGACCTCCGCTGAATGTCACTGCGGATGCTTTCGGCCTCGCCGAAGGTGCCGAGAGTCTGCTGCACGTTTAGGTGACATTTTCGGCCGCTATTTACCGCCCACTTAGAGTTTGACCCGGCTAGCCCGGGCTAGCGCGCTTCAATGAAGGAAGGGATTCCTGGTGCGGACTTCTTTCTGGTAGTAATCCACCCAGGCAGTGATGGACTCCAAGGCGGCCTCTGGCCGGCCGTTTGACGATGGCCAATATTGATTAGATTTCGGGCCGTCTTCCCTGGCGTTTTGCACTCCTGACCTGGACATGCCGGCTGCCTCTTCGATAGCCGAGGATGGGACCTCGTGATACCGCGCCCAATAGATAGCATCATTGCGGATCTCAGCGACGTCGTCCCGCAACTTGGTCAGAGACTCAATGACCTCTTGGGCTTTGCGGATCTGCGCTGCATAACTGCGCTGGACATCGGCCAAGATCAACTTGTCGACCTCCTGAATGATGCGTTCTGGCTTGGCGTCGCTGCGGAGCGCTTTCGTGGAGATGACCCATTCTCGACCGTCCCTTTGGCCGTGCAGGCTTACCTCGGTGTAGTACCTGTGATGAGGAGCTTCTCCGCGAGGGTGGCGCTTATAGACTTTGACGAATCGCCAACCGGCCCGCTCCGGGCGATAGTTTTGGTTACGATCGAGTTCCCTGCGAATAAACGCCTTGTCAGTCAGCGGCGGGGCGACCCAGGCCAGCCAACCATCAAGAGACAAATCGCGGAACTTTCCGAGCAGCTGCTCCTGGAAGTCGTCCCAAAAATCGAAGTCAACCCGCTGCGCATCAAAATAGTTATAGTCTTCAAGCTCCAAATCGGTCGGTTCCATGATCCTCAACACCTTCACTTTCGTTATGTTCTTACTACCTCCTGATGATTTAAGTATATAATATGTACAGTGCACTAGTCAAGAAAGTGCGTTATATTCTTTTCAGTAATTACCCCCGCACGAGAGGCGCAAGCAATGGCACAGGCTCCTGCCCATGGCACGATTTACCGGCATCAGCTTGGGTGCCATTGCAAGAAATGCGCGGTAGCCCACAAGTCTTCCAAAGCCGAGCACGGTACAGCCCGATGGCGTGCCGGATGCCGATGCACTCTATGCCGCAGCGCGAAAGCCTCTGCGGACCGTGACTACCGCCGAACAAAAAGCTTGGAAGCTTTAAGCTCATATCTGCTGCCAATCTTCGACAGCGTCAGTTCTGGTGCCTCCCTGAGCGAATCAATGCCCCAGCACCTACACGAGCAGGCTCTCTGGGGAGTCGCCTCATGGAACGCCGAAGTCAAAGAAGCCCTCGATCGGGCGCTCATGGACGGCCGACGACCCGAAGTGCCACACGGCTCCAGTTCCGGCTACCGTCACTACAGCTGCCGATGCCCCGAATGCAGGGCCGCAAAGAACGCCAGGAAATACTGATTTCCCATCACTTATTGCTAGCCCGGAAGCCAGTTAGTTCAAGGAAATCTGCGGTCCTTGCCGATTCCCGTGGTGAGCTGGGCAGTAGTCCTTGTCGCTTTCGTCGATCCATCCGGCTGCCTGGGCTGAGATTTGCGCGGTCCACCAGGTATTCGGGCGGAGTGTCCGATCTGTCGACGCTGGCGGGTATTTTTCTTCACACCCTGGCTCGTCACAGCTGACCGTGTATGTGTTTCGTCCGCGGATGGTCATTTTCCGGCCCCTTTGATGCCGGCGGCGCCGGCCAGGATTGTTGCCTTTTCGGTTGCTCGGATCCTATTTTGGGTGCTCACTTGGCACGAGCGGGAGCAGTGCTTTCGACGATCGAAGACACCTGGACTCTCGTTCGATCTGGCGGTGAAAGGTACACAGCACCACTTACAGAGTTTGATGGGCCGATTCATCGTTGACCCCGCTTCTCAGCTGCAGGAGCCTGCGGAATGCCGATCGCCTTCTCCACAGCGCCCGGGATGGTCCAATCCGCGGTGATATAGGTGTGGGTGGTCGCGTCGAAGTATTGCGACGTCGCCGGATGCGGCTCTTGATTTCGGTAGTGCATCAGGGCCAAGCCTTCGCTGATGTACCCCCAGGGGGTGAAGATCAGCCTGGGCAGGTGCTCGTTGGTGGTCATGGTCCCTCCTTGGGTGTGGTTCGGGGCCCGGTGCGGAGCACGCCGGCCCGTACTGGTGGCCATTGGCGGCCGCCGTTGTGCTTGCGTTCCAGTCGGCGGGTTTCGCGCAGGACTGCGCGTTCGAGGAAGTCGGTGAGGCTTTGGACTTCTTCGCCTTCGAGGTTTTGGGTTGCTAAGAATGCGGCCCGGTAGCGGGCCGCATTCTCTGGCTTGACGAAAAAATGAAGTTGTTCGGTCTTCCCTTGTGCCGGTACCGGGTTCACTGCTGGGTGGCTCCGGTGGCTTTCCAGGCTGCGTCTGCTTCGGCGTCCCAACCGGGCAAGGCGGGCTCTGCTGCCGGGGGTTCCTCTACCGGTGCGGGTTCTGGGACTACACTCCCCTGGGTTGCGGTGGTGTTGGCGATGCCGACCGGCTTGGCGACATCGGACCCGGTGACGTACAGATAGCTGACGTCCTGACCTGCCGAGTCCTTGAAGCTGCGCGATTGCATTTCCCCGGTGATGGTCACCAGGTCGCCCTTTCCGATCACCCCGGCCACCCGGACTGCTGCATTCTCCCAGAGCTCGACGTTGTGGAATGTCACCCCGGACGTTTCCCATTGGCTGGTCTGCAAGGTGCGCCGGCGGTGGTTTTCCGCGACCGTGAAGGTCAGTTTCTTCTTCCCGGTAGCGGTGGTTTTCCGTTCGGGGTCTTTGGTGAGCCTGCCGGTGAAAATGATCTGTGCCATGGTCGTGCCTTTCTGATGTGAATGCGGCTATTTTGTGGTTGCGTACAAGGGTGTCGCGGTGCTGATGGGCTGCTGTGGCAGTGAGGCGAAAAACTCGCGTGCTTGGTTGGCTGCTTCATCGATCTGCCGGTTCTTTTCCACGGCGATCCCGTCGGCCATGCCTGCTTGGTAGAAGGAGAAGGCCAGAGCTTCCAGCTCAGGATTGTCTTTGAGCAGCTGGGGCAGGTTAATCGATTGATCCAGGGAGGTCATGGGATCCCACTCCCCTACGCCGAAATCCGAGCTTGGGCGAGTTCTTCGATCTTGTCCGGGCGGAATCCGGCCCAGCTCTCCGTGTCGGTGATGACGACCGGGGCTTGCAGGAATCCCATTGCCTGGACCTTGGCCAGAGCTTCCGGATCCTGGGTCAGGTCCACGCTCTGGTAGGTGATGCCCTTCTTGTCCAAGGCCCGGTAGGTGGCGGTGCACTGGACGCAAGCCGGCTTGGTGTAAACGGTAACGGTCATGGGAATCAGCTCCTTGAGTTTCGTATCAATTCTGGTTTTGTTCGGCTGCCTTGCTTATACCTATAGTCTACTATATTTGTACTAATATAACTAGTGATTTTCCCTTATTTTTCAAGGTTTTTTGACCTTTTTTGAATTACATTCCGGGCTAAGAATTGTTATCTTGGAGGTGTCGTTTCTGGCGTGCGCAACAAGAGGTAGATGTGGGGCAAGGCGTAAAGAACCTCGCTGGAAATCCCCAGAGTCTCGGTAAAAGCCAACCCCGCACTGCTGGCTACTCTCGGCACCCCTCCTGCCCAGCATCTCCCAGTGTGTTGTCCAGAGCTGAAAAGAACCCAAGCACAGCGCAATGTGCGCCGGCGACGCGACTCTTGGACCATGGGGAACGTTTCCGCTGTGTGTTTGAAATCGATTTTCAATCATTCGGCCATATTATTTGCGACAGGCTGTTGCTTTGATTGACGGATTCGTCGGGTGTGGTAGAGGGTCGTAGATGACAGTTCCCGGTGATCTTTCACATGGGTTGCTGTCAACTTCATTCTGGGGGGAATGGCTGCCGCCGGTGGGTTCGTTTCTTTGGCCCTTCGGAGGCGGAATTTGTTGATTATCTTCCATCTCAAAAGGAGCGCGATTGTGATCAGTTCTAATCGACTACGCCGGTTCAACAAGCTTTGGCAACTTCCCTTGGTCGGGGCTCTTGCCGGGGCCCTGTTGCTTGGATCGACGGCAGGAGCAGCAACGGCAGCGACACCGCCTGAGGGTGGTGCGGTGAACGCATTGACGTCCGAAGAAGTTTCACAGCTTGAGACTTTTTTCAATGAAAATGGGGTCTCCCCCGATGTTCAGAGCACTCTGATTTCGAAGTTTGAAGCGGGTGTCCCGTGGGATTCCCTCACTGAGGGTAAGACTCCCACCTCAACACAGACCAAAACCAGCGGGAAAAATCTCGTTACCACCTCGGTTTTCCAGGATGGTTCAATTGTCGTCGAGACCGCACCAAACTTTAGCAAACCCGCTAGCGATGAGCCTGTTCTCAGGGGAGTTACCAACTGTCAGTACACCAGCGGTGGCGCCTACGCGGGGTACTGGAATAACTGCAACGCCTACGTGAACAAAGGCGTGATCGGCATGGGCTTCGACTTCGACTACGAATACACCAGAGGTGTCGGCTCGTCCATTACCGGCTACAGGAACTACTCGAATTTCATCATTGGTGGAGCGCTCGCAAACCATCGCCTCGACCGGATTAGTGGGTCGCAGGTTCGGTACAGTGCCGATTTTGCTTTGGCTTTCCAAGGCTTCCCGGCAGGATGGACGGTTTGGATGCAAGCGAACGTGAACAATACCTCAGCTTGGACCACGAATAACTGATACTGTGCCAGTTACGAAGGTCAATTCCCATCAAGCCTGGAGGAAAAGCAGTGGATGCAGTTGGCATAGTTGGCTCGATCTTTGCTCTGATAGTGCTGGCCCTTTGGGTGACTGCGCTCGTTGGAGTCGCCAAAGCAAAACTCGACGCTACCCCAAAAGCCATATGGGTCTTGATCATCGTGATCGCCCCTTTCATCGGAGCGATCGCGTGGTTTGCGATCGGCAGTCGCAGCCATAGGTCTGAATTGAATTGAGCTTCGAATACTGGTTGGCTTCGCCAACCTGAAAGTGTGGCGCC
>SXGU01245752.1_pt1 | contig 31886 bp, 29 predicted proteins | sample 3174531 | NCBI WGS metagenome assembly SXGU01 (sample SAMN11356863, study PRJNA531348) | freshwater metagenome | isolation source: freshwater sample F1-140 | place: China: Fuxian Lake, Yuxi | collected 2017-12-25 | reverse complement strand
ATTACCCAATTGCCAAAGTGCCGGGAAGGACCTGATCATCAATGCCGGCGACATCATCAACAACGCCGTGAGTAAGATCAGGCCTGTTTTTAGCAAAAACCCCTTCCCAATCGAATTGAGCACAGGGAAAACCCACAAAATCTGCAAGAGGAGCAAGGTTCTGTCATATAAGGGATATAGCGTTGTAAGGTTTTGCGAGAGTAAGGCAAGCACAGGGTGCAAATTACCCAAGGCCAACTGAAATAACGTGACAACAACAAGTGAGAAAGTGGAAAATGTAGATGGCAGTGCGCGGGTTTTTATACCGAGATATACCATCGCAAGCAACGCGACAGAGAGGGTGAGTTGAACAGCGAAGGCATAATATGCCGTCCCTAGCTGCGTTGAGAAAAGTTCGACCAGGCTGATCAACATCTTAAAAATTATAGCACGTATAATGTAGGCGAATGATGAGCACCAATCATAGCGTTAATCGGCCTATTAAACCCGTCTTGGCAATTATTGGATGGTTTTTGGCCTGTGTAACTGCTGCAATCTTGCCACCTGCCATCCAGTTCGGAATGGTAATGCGCCAAACAAATGCCGCTACTAAGGAAGAGGATCGCATTTATTTGCTTAGACGCGCTGCCGCGCTTGCCCCATGGAGCCATCACGTTAGTGACGAATTGGCTTTAGTGCTGCGAGAACGACCAACCAAGTTGGTTGACCAGTTAGAAACCCAAGCCCAATTGGGGTGGCTATCTCCCACCACGCAATTTGCTTACGCAGAAGCCCTCGGTAAACAAGGCCGCAGTTTGCGGGCTGAAAAAACTTTACAATCTTTATGGGACCGACGAATTTTACCTGAACAAAGCGGATTGGCATTGGCAACCCTATATCATCAGCAAGGACGTTATGCGGAAGAATGGTCGATCCTTGAGGAGCAACCTCCTAAAAAAGTTGCCCAACAGCGGGCTATTTTACTTGCTGGGTTTGGCCAATGGAATGCGCTGAAAACATTACGCCAACAGATCACCTTATCTGATATCGATACACTCTTTACGCCGCTCTCTGAAAATGATCCCTTTCGACGGGAGGTCGCAATGGGCATTACCCTCATGCAATTGGGTGAGTCTGGACTGGCGTCGTTTTGTTTTGAACGTGCTGTCCAGTTTCAACCACGCATTGCAGATGGATGGGCGTGGCTTGCTATTGCTCGCTACCCAACAAGCATAAGTGCAGCCGAGCAGGCTATGTCCATTGCCCAAACCCTTCCCCATTCCGCAAGGGGAAAATCCTACTTGCTATTGGCTGGTCAATATGCCCTTATGGCAGACCAAATGCTGGTCGCCCGTGCATCCTTTGAACAAGCATACCAACAAGACCATAGCTCCGGGAGCGCTTTGGTCGGACTGGGCCGTTCAATGGAAGAGGATGATTTGGCAGGTGCGTTTTTGGCTTACCAAAAAGCAGCTGAACTCGATCCTTTTGACCCTATCCCACTGGAGGCCATCGCCTATGCTTGCCTTCAGTCCGGTTGCCCTGCCAACGAGGTTGCTTTGCCTGCGATACGCAACTTGATCTCATTGAGGCCGGGATCGGCAAGCGACCAGATATTACTTGCCAGGGCACTTGCCAACCAAGGTGATTTAGCCGGATCGATCTCCGCTTTACAAACCGCGCAACTCACTGAGAATTTATCTCCTGAAGTAGCATCTGAGATCCTTTTTTACGAGGGATGGATTCGATTTGTATATGGACAACAAAACCAGGCATTTCTCAAATTCACTCAATACAGCGAACAATTTCCGATGGGTCCACACATTCAACAGGTTACCCAGCTGCTGGCACAATTGGAGCCACCTGGTCAGGTAAAATAGGATTATGGTTCGCAATTTCATTACATTATTGTTGTGTTTTTTGCTGGGGGCTTGTTCTTTGTCAATCGTTGAAGATGAAGTGCTTTTTGTAGATTCATTCAGTGATAACCGTTTTTTTGGGGATACAAGGAACCCACATGGAAGTGTATTGGTAGCGGATGGGGTATTGAAGATCACCGTTGAACAGCCAAACGGGATGATGGTTAGCCTTCGGCCAACAGAATTACAGGATGTTATTGTGGCAGTAAATGGGTGGCCTCAAACTGCAGGCGAGACGGTTTTCTTTGGAATTGCATGCCGATTTGTGGATAACGCAAACTTTGTTTATTTTTCCTTGGGCAGCAACGGCGATGCCACGATCACTAAAGTGGATGATGGCAAAGTGAATATTTTGGCTGCAACAAAACCGGATGCTCCGATTGGCTCTAATTATGGTGGACGCATCAATCATATCTCTGGCCAATGTAACGGAACCGAATTGTCCTTTTCTGTAAACGGAATCCAAGCTCTGAAGGCAACCGATGTTTCACCACAGCTCGGCAGGTTCGGGATATTTGCCAGCAGCCAATATGCGCCAAGGACGGTTTTTTTTGATGACCTAACCGTGAGTTTGCCAGCCATCAGGGTACAACCTTGAAGGTGTTTTTTGATATGGTTGGTTGCCGCCTGAATCAGGCGGAGATTGAAAAAATGGGCATGGAATTTCGCCAAGCTGGGCATAACATAGTGGCCAATGACACTGAGGCAGACCTGGTAGTAGTAAATACCTGTTCGGTCACCCACCAAGCCGCCAGCGATTCGCGCCAAAAAATTCGGCGTTACGCCGGCAACCAAAACCAACAAGTGATCGCTACCGGCTGCTGGAGCACCCTCGAACCAACCAATGCCCGAGATTTAGGCCAACACGTCACGGTCATCCATAATCAGGATAAAGACCACCTGGTTGCCAATTTTCTTCGCCAACAACCTGAGATCACCAGCAGCCACCTGTTTGATCAGGAGCCATTGGAAAGATCATCAATAGCTGGCCTGCGTCAAAAAACTCGTTCTTTCATCAAAGTGCAGGATGGTTGTGATAACCGCTGCACTTTTTGCGTAACCACCATTGCCAGAGGTCGCGGTATTTCGATGGACGCCAAATCGATCATCAACGAGATCAACGCCGCCTATACGGCAGGCAGCAAAGAAGTTGTATTGACCGGTGTGCATTTGGGTAGTTGGGGGCAGGACCTTGCAAAACCCCAACACCTGGCCAACCTGCTGGATTTGATCCTTTCAGACACCGATGTGCCACGCATTCGGCTCTCTTCGTTGGAACCTTGGGATCTAAACGAACAATTTTTCTCCCGCTGGAGTGATCCACGCCTATGCCGACATTTGCATTTGCCGTTGCAATCAGGCTCTGATGCCACCTTGCGCCGTATGCTGAGAAAAACTACTCGTTCCTCTTTCCGGCACCTTACCGAACAAGCCCGCCGATACATCCCAGGCTTATCGATCACAACCGACCTGATCACTGGATTTCCGGCTGAAAGTGAGCAAGAATTTTTCGAAACAAAGGCTTTTGTGCAAGAAATGCAATTTTCTGGTGGCCATGTTTTTACATATTCTGAACGAGACGGAACACCAGCAGCCCGCATTCGCCAATCGGTCCCCCATCCCATCCGCAAGCAGCGCAACAACCAACTTCAATCTGTAATTCGCCTCAGTGCGGAGAAATTCAAAACCAGCCAAATTGGCCAACAGGCAGAAGTATTATGGGAGGCCAGTAATGTGCGGACAGAGAATGGCTGGTTGATGAGCGGTCTGACCTCCAATTACATCAGAGTATTTGCCCATGCGGATCAATACCTGTGGAACCAAATTGATCCTGTGCAACTCAGTGGTTTGCACGCCGAGGGTATGTTGGCTGAAATTTTGGTAAGCAACCAAAAAAACCAATGATCCGGCGAAAACCCGCCGTGCCAACCAAGGGGTGTGGAGGATTAACTGACATTTGTCACTACAAACCAATCGGAACGCTAATTATAATAAAGTTGTTAGACAAATTTATAACCAGCCATTTTTTGTTACCCGGAGGTAGTGAATGACAGCCCAGATCATCGATGGAAAACTCATCGCCCAGCAAGTGCGTGATACCGTAGCGGCAGAGGTTGCCAAGCGTACTGCTAATGGAAAACCGCAACCTGTATTGGCCACCGTATTGGTTGGCGACCGGGTGGATTCCGCCACGTATGTTGCCGCCAAAGGCAAAGCATGCCAGGAACTCGGGATGGGTTCGGTCAATCATCATGTACCCGCTGATATCAGCCAAGCAGATCTTGAAAAATTAATCAAGGAACTAAATTCTGACCCAAGCGTAAATGGTATTTTAGTTCAACTACCATTGCCGTCCCACCTCGATGAAGAGCGTGTTTTGCAATTGATCAGCATCGAGAAGGACGTAGATGGATTCTCACCGATCAACATTGGCCGGCTGGCCCAAAAAGGTCGCGAACCATTGTTTGTACCGTGCACGCCTTACGGCTGTATTTACTTGTTGGAGCAAGCGGGTGTAAAGATCGAGGGCGCGAACGCAGTGGTATTGGGCCGCTCCAACATTGTCGGCATGCCTGCCGCGCTGCTTTTGATCAGCAAAAACGCCACTGTAACCGTGTGCCACAGCCGTACCAAAAATTTGCCCGATGTGATCCGTCAAGCGGACATATTAATTGCCGCAATCGGAAAGACTGAAATGGTTAAGGGCGATTGGATCAAACCAGGCGCTGCGGTGATCGATGTAGGTATCAATAGCAAGCCCGATGCCACCAAAAAGAGTGGTTACCGTTTGGTTGGCGATGTGGATTACGCCGAGGCGGTAGAGGTTGCTGGATATATTACCCCCGTTCCAGGAGGTGTTGGACCCATGACCATTGCCATGCTGATGCGCAACACCCTGCGAGCGGCAGAGATCCAACAAGGTTAGGCTTACTGATAGAAAATAATAATGAGGGCTGGTGATTTCGCCAGCCCTTTTTGGTTTCCGCATCGATTACAATTAGGCATTATTGGAGGACAATTTATGGAATTATTTACACTTGAAAACCTGATCGCATTATTGACACTGACCATTTTGGAGATCGTGCTCGGCATAGATAATATCGTTTTTATCTCGATCCTGTCTGATAAGTTGCCAGCCAAGGACCAAGCCAAAGGCCGGCAGTTGGGCCTTGCCATCGCATTGATCACCCGCATATTGTTATTGCTCTCGCTCAGTTGGATCATCAAACTGGAGGAGCCGTTGTTCCATATTTTGGAATTGGGAATATCTGGCAGAGACCTGATTTTGTTGATCGGGGGTATCTTCTTGATTGCCAAAAGCACGATGGAGATCCACGACAAATTGGAAGGCAAGGAACACGGCGAACATGCCGGCGCGGGTAAAGCCACCTTGGCTGGCACCATCGTTCAGATCGGTTTGTTGGATATCGTCTTTTCGATCGATTCCGTGATCACCGCTGTGGGGATGGCCAAGGAGATCATCGTTATGGTTCTTGCTGTCGTCATAGCGGTAGCGATCATGTTGTTGTCATCCGGCGCAATCAGCGATTTTGTGAACAAACACCCCACTGTAAAGGTTTTGGCACTCAGTTTCCTGCTTCTCATCGGCACCTCGCTGCTGGTTGAAGGTCTTCACCAGGAAATACCAAAAGGATACATCTATTTCGCCATGGCCTTCTCGGTTTTTGTGGAATTGGTTAATATGAAAATTCGCGAAGGTTCGCCAGTACACCTTAAGCACAAATTTGAGGAAGAGTACAAAGCATAATTTACTTCCTTATATAGAACAACAGGTCGTTCACATTCGTTCCAGTAGGACCGATTCGCAATAAGTTTCCCGTTCCTTCAAAATAATGGTAACTGTCGTTATTTTGAAGGAACGTTTTTAATTCATACCCTTGTTTTTTTCCGGCAAAATACGTGCGGTCATCAACAAACGCTCCAGCCGCATCAGTGGGACCATCATCCCCATCGGTCGCGAGGCAGATAATGCATTCCCCATTCTTGGGTTTGTACCGGGCGAGCAACTCCAATGCCAAATGTTGGTTTCTTCCCCCCAAACCGTTGCCAGAAACCTGAACAGTGGGTTCCCCGCCCCAGGCCAGCAGAATTGGTTTGTCGCCTTCACTTCCAGGCTTTGTCTGACCGATCGCATGGCAAAAACTTGCGGCCACTTCCACAACATCCCCAGTGTAGAAGCCTGGCACACGGATCACTTCGACTCCTTCATGCACAGCCTGTTGGCATGCCGCAGACAAAGCGCTTTGATTATCGCCAATAATGATGTGTGGAATAAGTGGAAGGATCGGCCGATGCACTCCATCCTGGGCTTTAAGAGCGCCAATAACGCCATTGGGAACCTGCGCACCAATGCCGAGTGATTCAATCGTCTGCAACGCCTCTGCCGGGGTAGACGGGTCTGCAATGGCCGGGCCAGACGCGATCACATCCAATGGATTGCCAATAACATCACTTAGGATCAGAACGGCACAGGTTGCGGGTTGTGCCATGCGCGCCAACCCACCACCTTTAACCTGGTCTATTTGTTTGCGGATGCTGTTGATCTGTTGGATAGAGGCGCCAGCCCGAAGCAATGCCTGAGTGAGGGATTGAACATCCTGCAATGAAATGCCCGGCACCGGCAAGGTTGCCAACGCAGAACCTCCTCCTGATAGCAGGAACAAAACCACATCCCCTTGACGAGCCCCGGCCAAAAATTGGCGCAAGGCAAGCCCTGCATTCAGGCTCTGCTGAGATGGAATGGGGTGGCCGCCAAGAATCTGATGGATACCATTGGGCAAACCATCGAAAGGAAATTTGGCGACTACCATACCCTCGTGCGGGGTGCCATCCAACACTTTGGATGCGGCAGCTACCATCTGGCCGGCTGCTTTTCCCAACCCCACCAAGCGCAACTTGGCGCCATTGGGCACAGCCACCCGAATCGCAGGTTGGTTTGGCATCCCAATTTGCAGTTCATGACCATCACGTCTGAGCGCGTTTTGCACCGCGACGCTTGGATCAACAGCATCCAAGCCGGCATTTAGGATGCGCCTGAGCGCCGAAGCAAGGCTTTGGGGAAAGGGGATAGCTGTAAATCGGTCAATTCCCATATCGAACTAATATCGGTTTTGAAAGTACTTGGTGATCAAGGGGGAAAGATCGATCTCAGTGTGTGACCGAAGGATTGCAAAGAAAACTTCAGGGGTAGATATCTTCCCCCGCATTTGGGTTAGGTAATCTCGCAGAAAGGCAAAAAAGGCATCATCACCGATTAAAACGCGCAGGTCTTCCAAAAAGCGCGCCCCTTGGCGATATGTAGCATTTGTATACGGGGTGAAGCCCTCATAAGATGTTACCGGGGCATCAATAAACCCGGTTGGTTCATAAAAATCGACCCTGGTTGTCCACCACCAACTCAAAGAATCGGGGTGGTAATGCTCATAATACAATTTCTCGCAATAGGTGGCCAGTGATTCATCCAGCCAGGGATGGAGTGCCTGGTCGTTGGCAACCTGGGCAAACCACCATTGATGGCATGTTTCGTGTGCTGCCACCAAGATCAAGTATTGTTTGGGTGTGCCATCATACAAGTTGTAAAAACTATTGCTCAGATAGTACAAACCGTCAAATTCCATCCCGTCATCAAAATCACCTTGAACCACACTCAACGAATCGCGGCCTTCCAATGGACCGAACAGGTAGGTATACAGGTCGACCGCCTCGAGGGTAGTTTGTAAAACCGCCTCACCCGCTGAGCGATACGGTTCATAGAAGTAACTGTTTACGGTAAAACCGTTGGCATACCCAGAAACTACATTCATTTGGCGCCCCATCGCAAACACCATATCGCGGGCATTCTCCATTTGGTATGTATGGGTCCCTTCCGGGCCGGTCTGCAGGCTGCTGGCGGCGATGATCGGCAAAAAGGTGGTATTGGCAAAGTTAAGTTCCAACGAAATTTCGGCTGCGGGATACACCAAATGCTCGCCATAATAAGCAGGGTTATGTAATAACCATCCTTGCTGCGAATATGGCACAACCATCGGGAACCAGTCGGTTAGGTTAACTTGTTTTTCAGATACTCCAAAAATGGTCGGCCGTACCACATTCGGATCACCCTGCACAACGGCCGGCAAGTCAAGCTGAAAACGAACCTCAATCAACATGGATTCAGCATTGGGCAATTTTAGACCCTTGATCAACAAACGCTGGCCATCCAAAATGTAGTCGTCGTGGTTGATGTCATCTACCAACACCTGGATCAATTGAAAAACGCCAGGCTGGCTATTTGGCAATACTGCCAGCAATATGTCGGGCAAAATAATGCCTGTCTTGTTGGTAAAGAAGATCTTCTCAACCACCGAAAGAGATTTTGCGTCATAATCCATTTTTGCGACGATATCATAGCTGATCAAATTCTCTGCGCCCGCATTCGGTTGTATGGTTTCAGTGGAAATGGTCGGCAATGCTGTGATCAATACCGTGGGGGTGAGTTGTAATTTTGGAGTTACGGTAGGGGCAGCGGTTAATTGGCTAACACTGATACAACCAGCCAACCATACGCTAACCAACAAAAGGCAAATTACTAACTTGGTTCTCATTGATCAATACCCCAAAAAATAGTCCGCTTTTAGGTCATCGATAAAAACGCCACTGACCTGTGAGAGGACGGTGAAAAGGTCGGATGTTTGGGCGATCTGGCCGTTGTACATGGCATAGTAGGAAGCCATCCACTGGTAAAAAGCCGGACCGCCTATTCGCTGGCGCACCAAATGCAAAAACTCAGCGCCATTAAAGTAGATAGCATTGACGTATTGAGGAAAGGTGCTGAAGTTATAAATGGTTGAATCTACATAGCCAAATGGCTGGTGTGAGTAAACCCTAAAATTCCACCACCACTCTAACAAGGAGGGATCGTAATTTTCAAAAAAGATGTACTCGCTATATGTGGATAAAGCTTCGTCCAACCATGGTTCGTTCGCCTGGTCAGAACCAACCCCTCCATACCACCACTGGTGCGATGTCTCATGGATGGCGATCACGGACAGATTGTTTTTTATCCCACTTGTATAAGCGCTATAAAACGAACTGGATAGGAAATACAAGCCGTCTGATTCCAACCCGTCGTTCAATTCTGTTTCTACTACGGCAAGCCAGTAATGCGGGTAAGGGCCAAAGGATCCGGAAAAAATCTCAACTGATCGTCGCGTCATCTCCAGCACTTGGGCTGCCGCCAAAGCATGTTCAGGGAAGTAATAATTAACAATGGTTACATCACCTGCTTGCGCTGTTGAACTCAAAAAATATGGGCTGATGGAGAGCGAAAAATTGCGGGCATTGAGCCATTCGTAATGCTGCACACCATTGTTGCTGGCCGCGGGCAACGGCGCGGCAACCACAGGCGAACTGGTTGGGTTCGCAAAGCTGAGGTCAACAAAAAAATCCGCCTTTTCATAGACCAGGTTCTCACCAAATGCATACGGATTTGGCAGTTGCCAATTACCATTATTAAAGGGTGGGATAAAAGGATACCAATCGATCAAGTTGGTTTGGCGAGCGGTATAACCAAAGTTCTCGACTTTTGCAGAACTGTATGGCAGCGCCAAGGTGTATGCCAAGCCAATCTTGATGGTTTGGCCAGGTTCTAATGGTTGAGCGAGCCCTATGGTAAGCCACTGACCCAAAAGGTTGACATCCGTAGCGGGCGTGTCATTCACACTGGAATGAAGCAAGGCAAACGTGTTTTGCCACAAATTGGCATTTACTGCGAAAACGATTGATTCGAGCGGGTAGCCAGTGCGGTTCGTAAAATAAACATCTTGGCTGGCATTTACAAAGTGGGCTTCATAATCGATGGAGACAGCGATCAGGTACCGGGTGCGCTCCACTTCCGCATAGACTGGATAATCGCTGGGCAGTTCTGTGGGCACAACAGCCACAACGGTGGATGTTGGCAGGTTGGTTGGGGTAGGTAAGGTGGTATTGGTTGGGCCGGGTGTGGTTGTTGGAGACAATGTTTCTGTCGCCGTTGGAGAGGGGCTTGGGCTCGGAAAATCAGTAAACGTCGGTGCAGCCGTTTGCTCTGATGTCGGCGATGGATCCAATCCCTGCTCCGATGATTCTGGCGGCAAAAACGGAGTATTTGTTGCGACAACTTCAACCGGGGTCACCGTTTGCATGCCCGGCAGGTTTTTAAAGGGCAATCTGCACGAACAGATCGTCAACGAAATCAACACCAACAAAATCGAGGTTTTAATTGCCCGACGTGTGCCCATAAGATCAACGTTTCCCTTTCTTGATCAGATACACCACAAAAAAGATCGCTGTTGCGGTTAAGACGATCGCCGAGCCTGAGACAACATTGAGATAGTAACTTAATAGTAAACCGATAAAGGCAGAAAACGCCCCGATCGCGGCTGAAACCAGCATCATCGACTTTAATCGACGGGTCAACAAATAGGCTGTTCCTGCCGGCGTCACTAACATGGCTGCCGCCAAGCCAACCCCCACCGTTTGCAAAGAAATGACCACCGAAACCGCCAATAACACCAGTAAAAGGTTATTCAGCAAGTTCACAGGCAACTTCATCGTTTGGGCCAGAATGGGGTCGAAAGAAACCACCAGCAAGGGGCGATACAACAACGCAACGATCGCCAAAATCAGCACCGAAAATAAAATCGTTATCTGCAGGTCAAAATTGTTCACACCCAAGATATTGCCGAACATGATATGGCTAAGGTCCACAGCATAACTATTTACGGTTGATATTAGCGCGATGCCCAAGGACAGAGCAGAAGCGAACAAAATGCCGATTGCTGTATCCTCTTTGATGGTGCCGTTGCGTGAGATCGCACCGATCCCAAGCGCCACCACTATGGCGGCAATGATCGCCCCCACAAATAGGTTAGCCCCCAACAAGTAGGAGATCGCCACACCGGGCATGATGGCATGTGCAAGCGCATCGCCCAAAAAAGCCATGCCACGCAACACTACATAGCTGCCCATAATGGCACATAATATGCCCACAAAGATCCCGGCTGCCAACCCTCGCTGCATAAACGCGTAGGAAAAGGGTTCAATCACGAATTGAAAAAAAGGCATCGGTTACTCATTTCGGTAGAATATGGGTATGTTCTTCATCTGCCGGGCAACACTCATCCACCAACACGGTCCCATTCTCCATCACCAAAAAGGAGTTCCCAAACGCGGAAGCAAGATTGGCAGGAGTAAATACTGTTGCGGGATCACCATGAGAGACGACCGACCGGTTTAGGAGGAGGGCTTGGTCGAAACGAGTGCTTGCGAGGTTAAGATCGTGGGTAGAGATTACCACAGTGACCTGGCGAGCCTGTAACCGTGCGATCAAGTCGAAGGTAGCTTCCTGGGTTGGAGAGTCGATACCGGTAAAGGGTTCGTCCATTAGCAATATGTGTGGCTCCTGGGCAATGGCTCGTGCCAAAAAGACCCTTTGTTGTTGCCCTCCCGATAATTCGTTGATGGATACATTGGCGATCTTGGAGATATTGAGTTCATCCATCGACCTTTCCACGATCATGTTATCGGCCTTGCCTGGCGGCATAAACCAGCCGCGAGAGTTGTACCTGCCCATCATGATCACATCACGGACCGTTACCGGGAATTTCCAATCCACTTCTTCCTTTTGCGGGACATATGCGACACAATCTTTGTGGGCATGGATCGGCTGGTCGTGGATGAGGATCTGACCGCTATCAATGGGTTCGAGCCCAACGATCGCCTTGAACAATGTTGATTTTCCCGCCCCGTTGGGGCCAACGATCGCCAGGCTTTTACCGTTCTCAACGAAAAATGTGATGTCCTTCAATACCTGCCGAGTGCCATATGCCAAGCATACATTTTTGAGCATTAGGTGATGCGGTTGCTGGTTCACGAGCCTGCCTCCTGGCCAGTTTTGCATTTTTGGCAAACGCCAAACAATTGCAACCAATGATCATTGATCTCAAAGCCAGTCTTCTTGGCAATGGTATGGATCAAGGATCCAAGATCATCGCCTTCAAAAAAACGGATCTCGCCACATTGCGAGCACAAAAGCAGGTGTTGGTGTTCTCTGCTGGCGACCATAAAGGCTTGGCACCCTGCCGGTTGGTGAACCCGTTGGATCAACTTCAATTCTTCCAGTTTTTCAAGCGTGCGGTAGACCGAAACCAAACCGATCTCATCATTCACCTTGCGGGCACGTTCGTAGATCTCGATCGGTGTTAGGGCTTGGGTGGATGAACTAATGATCTCAACGACAGCCTTGCGTGAGCCGGTGAGTCGATAGCCATATTGCGCTAATGTTGTGAACCAATCCTGATGCATATTCAACCTCTTATTGAAAACTATTTTCAATTATAGGAAACTTCAATGCGTTCGTCAATGTCAGGATCATCTTTTTGTTTTGGTTATTTGGGGTCTTGTAAACGCGTAACGCGTTTTTCAATCTCTTGCCGCCAAAAAGTTATCTGCCAGGCCGGCAATTGGCAGGTGGGCAACAAGTCTTGGCAACGGGTAGCCCACATCAAGGCTGCCTGGCGGTCGCGTGCCTTGTGTTCGTAATATTTGGCCAACTCAACAAACGCGTAAATATGTCCGGTATCGGCTGCCTGCTGCCACAAACGAACGGCGGTCTGGTAATCGCCGCGTTTTTTTTGCAAAATGGATAGTCTCTGGACAGCTTGCGAAAAATCAGCCTCAGGCAACGATTCGGCCAAACCGCGCTCATACAGGCGGGCAGCCTCGTCCCACCGTTTCAGCTCCTCAAAAATGCGGGCCAATGCAATGATGTCTTGCCCATGGTACAACCCTTCGCCATGTGGTTCCTGAAGGATCCAGTTGACCAGGTTAAACAATACCGCCATCGATACAACATCCATCGAATTATGATAGAACACACCTTTTAGTGGCTGGGCATCGCCGGTTCGAAGGTAATCAAAATACAACCAGGGGATCTCAAACCCGGGTACCTCCTCGCTGGTCCGTCCAACCTCCATAATGGCTTCCTCCAGGTACTTAAGGGCACGCGATGGCAAGCGGTCTCTCCAAAGCCGCCGCGAAATATGCAACAAATCAATATGAGAAAAATCGATAAATGGCAATGGAATGGCGTTGAGGATATATCTGGTACGCAACAATGGGATATCAAAAGACTTGCCGTTGAAGGTCACAAACGCTTTACACGGCGCCAAGGCGTCAGCGATCGCCTCCAGCATGGCAGGTTCGTCAGTAGGGTCTTGCATAAAAAAGATCGACAACCTGAATTGGCCGGCGATGTATCTTCCAATGCCAACCATAAACGCGTATGTTCCTGTACCGCCAGATAAACCAGAAGTTTCGGTATCAAGAAACGCCAATTCTTCCAACCTCAAATTGCCAATTCGATGATCGCGGCAAACCTCGGCAAGGATGTCCATCGGGTGCTCCATCAACATGGGGTACAAGCCATGTTGATAGGCGCTTTCGAAAACACTTTCAACGACAAAAGTATCTCCGGCGCGAGTAGGTAACCACCGTCCGCCCAAGGTTTCTTCCAACTTTGCTTGGGCAGTTGGGCGTTGATCAGGTGGTGGTGGAACCACCTGGGAGGTGCCCACCTTGACGCCAAGGTTTTTGAGTTTATCGGAGAGGGATGACATAATTTAGAAAATTCATTCTAATTATACATCGGAGGACGCACCTTGCATTACACCCAATATTGCAAGGGTTTCATTCTTGCCGCCAACGCCATTCTCACCGGCGGGCCCAACACAGGCTGGGCAACCATCTTCGCAAGTGCATTCAGTGATCAGGCGGGTGCATTCCCCTACCAACTTTTGGTGCAACTCGTACAATTTATTCGCAAATCCAATTCCCGCGGGAACCATATCGTAAATGGCTATGGCAGGTTGGCCTTCGCAAAATTGCGCCTCCGGATGAAAATAGACTCCTATATCATCCATATCACACATTAAAAATAGCGGCGCGAGCTGATGGAACACATATGCCAATCCAGCCAAACCGCTGCGCATGCGCACGTTTTGTTCCGCTTTGTGGTGGCAATTCGGGCACAATGTGATCAGGTTGTCAAGGCGGTTGGCCACATCCAGCAGCTCCTGCGGTACAGGAGCCTGACTTCCCACTCCGCCAGACCGCAACTCGGCCATTCCTCGCCGGATGATCTCACGAAAAGGTGATTTGTGGTGAACATCATGTTGTTTTCCATGTTCTGGCAGACCACAAACCTGGCACTTAAATTCATCCCGAGCGCGTACGGCATCCCTTGTGCCTGGCCATTTTGGGCCGTAATCGTTGGAAGCATTGGTCCACAACCCCGCTTCGGCAAGGCTTGCCAACGATGTTGGGCTGATGACAAACCAGTAACCGATCGTATTTAATTCTGTTTCTGGCATTTGTAATGGAACCATATCCAATATTTCGGAGGAGCTCCAATTCTTTTTTTTGTAACCTGTAACCTTGGAGTGAACGATGATCTCGCCGCGTGATATTTCACCACCAGGCGCGCTGTTGGTCGCCGCGATCTCAACAAGTTCTATCTCATCCTCCCTGGTGGGTTCGGTGTAATAATCCAAAGAGACCGGCACGAGCGTCGCCTTGCCACTTTCCAGATCCAAATTCTGCACATGGTACTGCTGGCCGCCATGCAAATAAACCGCATTGGGGTGAACCATCCAATACGCGCTTTCCAAATCAACTTGGCCAATTGTGCGCGGTGGTCCACCCTCCTCAGACATCAAAACAACATTATTGGGAGAAGCGGTCCGCAAAGAAACTTTGGCGGCGGGGTATCCTTCCGCCATCCAAAATGTGCGCAAATTTTTTGTGTGCACTTCGCGATTCTGTTCCAGTATTTCCAAAAATTCACCTACCTCTACCCCTCCAAACTTCTCCCCGCTAATAAAAGGCAATTCAAACAAGGCACAGCGAAGGTGATTTAGGAAGATGACCAAATGGTCTGGATCGAGCAAAGCGTGTTCAGGGGTGCGCTGGGTAAGGTACTCTGAATGGTTTGCGAGGTACTGGTCAACCGGTTGGGCAGTAGCCACCAGAATAGCCATGCTGGATTCTTCGCCACGGCCAGCCCGACCGGCTTGTTGTAACAGGCTGGCAATCGAACCTGGAAAGCCTAACATCATTGCAAGGCGCAGGTCGCCAATATCAATTCCCAACTCCAATGCACTTGTGGCCACCACCAGTTTGATGTGACCTTCTCGCAGTCCTTTTTCAATGGCACGCCGTTCTGCAGGCAAGTAGCCACTGCGGTAACCCTGAATGGATTGAGGATCGAAAGGCAGTTCGTGTGGCGACTTCCTTTGGTCCATGGCAAACTCATCGCGCAACTGCTTCAATAAAATCTCCACAGTGCGGCGGCTTCTGGCGAATAAAATGGTTTGGATTCCGTTACGCAAGGCATCCTTGGCCAAGCGGATACTTTCGGCCATAGCACTTTTTCGCAAACCCAGGGCTGGGTTAACAATGGGTGGATTGTAGATGGCAAATATTTTTTGACCGCGGGCAGATCCATCTTCTTGTACCAGCTTTACCGGCTGACCGCACAATTTCTCCCCCAGTTCAGCAGGGTTGGCGATCGTTGCCGAGGTCATCAGGAATTGCGGAGTTGCGCCATAAAAATTTGCCACACGTAACAATCGCCGCAGCACATTGGCAAAATTGGAACCAAACACTCCCCGGTAAGTGTGCATCTCGTCAATGACAATATAGCGCAATTGGCCAAAAAAAGCAGACCAGTTGGCATGGTGTGGCAACATTCCGGTATGCAACATTTCGGGGTTGGTTAATAGCAAATTGGCCTTTTGACGGACCAAGGAACGCGACGAAGTGGGGGTATCTCCATCGTAGATACCTGGACGTACTTCATTGGTTCCCAACGTTGCTGCAAAGGCCAGTAGCGAGGCGTGCTGGTCTTGAGTAAGTGCTTTGGTGGGGTAAACATACAAAGCCTTGGCGCTTGGTGATGAAACCAGCGCCTGAAAAACCGGCAGGTTGAACGCCAGAGATTTGCCAGAAGCTGTGCCGGTACACAAAACAACGTTGTGGCCATGGGCGGCAGCCTGCCAGGTTAGGGATTGGTGCCGGTATAGGCGGCCATAACCGCTGGCGCGCAGTAATTCTGCCAAGCGAGGGTCTAAGTCCGGTGGCAGATCCACCATATCAGCGGATTTGGCAGCCATTTCGCGCCACTCGGTAAAGTTAGGCCCGGTTTCATGGTCGGTGCGCCATTTTCGCGTTAACCCTGCCAGTCCCTGCTCACCGGGGAGGATTCGGTCTTGTTTCATCAAGGTATAATTTTAGTATCATTTCTTGCGCTTTGCCAAAGGATCGCGAATGAAAAAATTACATGTCATCAGTTTCGCTACAATCATTGCTATTGTCATCGCCGGCTGCAGCCTTCCCCAACGCAGTACCGGCTTTGCCAACCCCAGTGTCGATGAGGTTGCTACCCAGGTGGCGATGACCTTGGAATCGCTGGAGAGTGCGACAGCAATTTTACCCACCCCTACCGAAACCACCATCGGCATTCAACCCACCAATACACCAGCCGTTACCAAAACCAACGAGCCTACCATTACACCCACCTATAGCTCGCCATTACTGACCTTTGATAACAATGTCAACTGCCGCAAAGGGCCTGGGACCAACTTTCCGATCGTGGTTTTGATCAAAGAGGGTCAAACCGTGGAAGTTGTAGGTGCTACAGATAAATATTGGGTAGTTAAGGCGCCGGCAGGCACCGAGACCTGTTGGTTGCCGGCTGAATTTGCCACCCCAGTTGGCAGTGTATGGACAGTACCAACGATTTCTGCGGCCGATTCTCCAACGGAGGTACCACCGATCGCTCCGGTTTGGATCAAATGGAATTATTTTTGCCAATATACCGCAGAAGGTAGCGCGTTGACAATGGAAATGGAATGGGCTGACAAAAACAATAACGAGGACGGATACAGGATCTTGCGAAATGGCGAAGCTGTGGCATCTTTGGGGGCAGATAACACCCAATATACCGATACAGTGATCGTTGAACCTGGCGCTACGTACCGCTACGCGGTAGAAGTTTTCCGCGGCAGCATCAGCACAAAAAGCTCAGTAATAGATACCAGCTGTCAATAATGGCCGCCATACCTCCGAAAGACCATAGGCAGGTAGACCTGTTGCGCCTGCTTACTTTCCGAATGGAGCGTTTAAGCGCTGATTCGATATGGGCGCGCCGGGCGAGTGGTTTGCGCCGCTCGCTGGTGAAGGCTATCGAAAGTATTGATAACGGAGGTGAGGAAACCCCCGATCATATTCAACAACTGATCATCGCCAGCATGGACATGCTGACCAAGGCCGCCCAGGAATTACCCGACCCCGAAAACCCCTTTTACAAGCAGCGGCCACTCTGATGCAAGTCAATTTGGAACAATTGTTATTGGCAGCATTGGAAAAACGTTCAGCCTTTTTGGCAAATGAACCAACCAGTGCCTGGCGGGCTTTTAACGGATTCTTTGAAGGAGATGCTTCCTTTTCTGTGGACCTTTATGGGCAAACTTTGGTCATAATCGAAAATAGCAAAAAACCTGACCAGGAAAAAATGCTGAATGTCGCCCATTTTTATAAAACGAACATGCCATTTATCACCTGCGCGGTGGTCAAATCTCGATATGCCGCCAACCCGGAGGCTCGGGCTGGCATCATTGCCTTTGGCGGTCAACGGACCGGAAAAATAATAGAGAATGGCGTATGGTACAAGGTAGACCTGCTCTTGAACCAGGATGCCAGTTTTTATTTGGACACTCGCGAGCTACGAACCTGGCTGATCGCCAATAGCAACAGGAAAGATGTTTTGAATACATTTGCCTATACAGGAAGCCTGGGAGTAGCAGCGCTTGCTGGCGGTGCAAACAAAGTAATTCAGCTGGACCTAAATCGCCGCTTTTTGGATCTTTCTCTCCGCGGGGCAGAACTGAATAACCTGGATACCCGAAAAATGGATCTGTTTGTGATGGATTTTTTCCAAGCGGTTGGAAGATTTAAAAAAAGTGGCCAACAATTCGATACGGTCATCCTTGACCCACCCTTTTTTTCAAGCACTCAAGCCGGCAAGGTGGATCTGAACTCTGGGATGGTCCGGCTGATCAATAAAGTACGACCACTTGTTCGCAATGGCGGTAAATTGATTTGCATCAACAATGCCCTGTTCCACTCTGGCAGGCAAATGTTGGAGTCGGTGGATGAATTATGCAAGGATGGCTATATTCGTGTAGGCCAACGTGTGGATGTACCCGCCGATTTTTTTGGGTTTTCTGCCAACCCCGCTGCTTTGTTACCTGCTGACCCCTACCCATTCAACCACAGTACCAAGATTCTTGTTTTAAACATTCGCAAAAAGGACACATGAACCCCATCGCAGGCATCCTCATCACTCTTCTATCCGCAATTAGCTATGGCACCCTGGGAATTTTTGGCAAACTGGCTTACAGCCAGGGGTTGAGTACCACCACGCTGTTATTTTTCCGCTTTAGCCTTACCGGCTTATTCCTAATGGCGATGATGCTGATTCAAAAAAGGCCATTTCCACGTGGAAAACCACTGATATTGCTGATCCTGATGGGTGCCATCGGATTCTCAGGGCAGGCTTTTGCTTACTTATCTGCCCTTAGGTATGCCAGCGCAGGCGTGGTAGCCATCTTGCTATCGTTATACCCTGCCTTTGTCTCCATTCTTACAATTTTGGTACTAAAAAAGAAAGTCAGCAAGATAGCGATCCTTGGGATCGTCATTTCATTCCTGGGTACATTTTTAATTGCCGACCCTGGTAGCGGCGGTGATCCACTCGGTTTTATTTTGGGAGTTGCCGCAGCGCTGATCTACTCCACCTACATCATCATCGGCTCCCGATTGGGCAAGTATGTTGGCCCTATGGAATCCACCGCGGTCATATTTTCTTCTGCCTCCCTGGTTTATTTAGGTTTGTGGCAAATGGAAGGCGCACCTATGCCACCCAGCCCAACTGCCTGGTGGGTGATCGCCGGAATGGTTATCATTCCTACTATCATTGCATCCGTAACATTTTTGGAGGGTTTACGCCGGGTTGGACCGGTGAATGCTTCGATCATCTCTACGGTCGAACCACTGGTAACAGTAGCGTTGGCATATGCGATATTTGGTGAAAGGCTTGGCCTGAAAGCGATCATCGGTGCCGCACTTATTCTGGGAGCGGTACTGATGTTCACAGTTCTCCAGCGCGATGCTTCATAAACAAAACAGGTAGTTATAATTTAACCACAACCCTACGCAACAAGAGAGGTGCCCATGCTGGAGTATGTAAATTTGGACCTTGCAGTGAGCAAGGAAGAATACAAACAACGGATCGCCCCTTTACAACAACGCTTGTACGAACTTGAACATGCTGTCTTCAACGCCCGCGTACCAGTGATGATCGTATTTGAAGGTTGGGCGGCAACTGGAAAAGGCCGCCTGATCAACATCCTTGCCGAACGGTTGGATCCGCGCGGGTTTCGGGTCGTACCTATCAAACCGCGCCGCACCCAGGAAACCAAATATCCTTGGATGTGGCGGTTCTGGTCCAAGATCCCATCCTATGGCCAAATGGTAGCCTATGATACGTCCTGGTATAGCAGAGTACTCTCCGGTCGCGTCAAAAAGGATGTGAGCCATGCCGAGTGGGAGTCTGCCTATCGCGACATCAGTGAGTTCGAAGAGCAACTTTCAGCTGATGGTGTGGTATTCGTCAAATTTTGGTTACATATTAGCAAAGCAGAACTGGGAAAACGGCTGGATAAACTGGCGGGCGATAAACTGACCGCCTGGCAAGTGACTGATGATGATCTTTTCCAAAAAAAGAAATACGAAAAATACGCAGCCGCTGTAGAAGACATGCTCTTTCGCACCGATACCCCATTCGCCCCCTGGACCATAGTTGAAGCTACCGACAAGTATTATGCGCGCATAAAAGTTCTTGAAACCACGATCACAGCGATCGAAGATCACTTGGGTTTAAAGAACTCAGTTTCTGAAAAACCAGAAGCAACTACCACCGAGATGCAAGGAGCTGTTAATGCTTGAGAAACTGAATCTGACCCTTGCCACCCCCAAAGCCGAATATGAAAAACGGCTGAAGCTACTTCATGCGGAGTTGCATACTGCCGCCTATCAGGTTTATGTAAAACAGGTGCCAGTGGTCATCGTGTTCGAAGGGATGGATGCCAGTGGAAAAGGCGGCACCATCAAAAGATTGACCGAAAACATGGACCCTCGCGGATATGTGGTGTGGCCTATCGCCGCCCCCAGCGGTGAAGACAAGGACCACCACTACCTGTATCGATTTTGGCGCCGGCTGCCAGAGCAAGGGCAGATCGCCATCTTTGACCGCTCTTGGTATGGGAGGGTGTTGGTGGAACGCTTGGAAGGTTTTTGTACCGAAGCTGCCTGGAAGCGCGCTTTCAGCGAGATTAACCAATTCGAAAGGCAACTGACTGATTTTGGGACGATCGTTTTCAAGTTTTGGATGCAGATCAGCAAAGACGAACAACTTCGCCGGTTTAAAGAACGTGAAAGTATCAATTACAAATCTTGGAAGATCACCGATGAGGATTGGCGCAACCGAGCGAAATGGGAAGATTATGAGTTTGCCGCGGAAGAAGCCTTGCTGAAGACCAGCACCGCCAGTGCCCCTTGGACATTGGTAGAGGCGAACGATAAATATTTTAGCCGCTTAAAAGTTTTACAAACTGTTGTAGATAAGCTAAAGCATTACTTGGAGCATTGAAAAGCCAAAACCCGCGAACCAGGCACGATTCGCGGGTTTATTTTTTATAACAACAAGCCAAAAATTCGAGCAGCCAAACCAGCCCCCATCGCGATGATTATGGTGATCAAGGTGACCCATACCATCTGCCTGCTCCCCAATTCGCGTTTTAGCATAACCAAGGTAGCTACACATGGAACAAAGAACACAACAAATACGGTAAAGGTAAACAATTGGGCATTGCTCAACACCGCCGAATAATCGTTATTGCCCAGCGCCTGGCCTAACATGATCAGCGATAATTCTTTGCGCAGCACGCCAAAGATGAGCGGTACACCTACTTCGGCGGGAAGGTCCAAAAGCCAAGTAATTGGTCGCACCATCCAATTGAAGTATTTGGCAATATCAAAAAATACCAACAAGCCCAAAGCTGCGCTACCAAAAATGAGCGTAGGCCAAGCTTCAACAATGAACTCACGTATTCGGAACCAGGCTTTGTTAGCCACCGCCCTGAGGGTTGGAATGCGATAAGGCGGCATTTCCAAGATCATCCCAGGTGTGTTCTCTGGCAATAAGCGGGTAAGAATGCGCCCGGTGAGGGCGATAATAAACAAATTTAGCAGATACAAACCAAAGGCATACAATGGCCCAAGGTAAAAAGCCACCAGCCCAAACACCACCACCAAACGGGCGGCGCACGGAACCAAGGTAGATAATGCCGCCGCGATGAAACGCTCGCGTGAATCCTCGAGGGTACGGGTAGACATAATTGCCGGGACATTACACCCATATCCCAGAATAAATGGCACAATGGCCTTGCCATGCAAGCCAATGCGGTGCATCAGGCTATCCATCAAAAACGCAATGCGTGGCAAATAACCTACATCCTCCAAAAAACCCAGGCCAAGCAAAAAGGGGAACAAATATGGAAGCACGATAGCAAAGCCAGCCATCACCCCTTGCAATACGCCGTTGAGAAGCACCCCAAGCAAATTACGGGTGTCGATGTAGGTATTGAGATTGGTGATCAGGCTATCGAAGAGGGCCAACAATGGTGGTTCGATCAGTTGGCCAACCCCATAAACCGCTTGAAAAAACAATAACAATACCCCTGCCAAGGCAACATACCCATAAGCCGGGTGCAAAAAAATATCATCCAATCTGTCTCGCCAACTGAGTGTGCGCTGGCCCTGAACCGCAAACCGTTGGGAAAGTTGGAGGGCTGCTTTGTGTCTTGAATAGGGATCATCCTGAAAGTCATCAAATCGGGGTTGCAAAATCCCTTGCTCGGCGGCTCTTTTCGCCTCCAAAAAGAGGGCTTTTATCCCACGCCCCTTGCTGGCAACTACTGGCACGATCCGAACCCCCAATTCTTTTTCCAGAGCAGGTCCATCCAATTTTATGCCCAATCGGGCAACTTCATCCATCATATTCATTGCCAACAACACCGGCTTATCCAAGCGCAATAATTCCAGGGTAAGCTCCAGGGATTGCGCGAGAAATGTGGCATCAATGACATTGATGATCACATCCACTGGATGGTCGCCCAAATAATCGTGGGAAACTTTTTCGGCAGGATTGGAGCCACCCAACACATACGTACCAGGCAGGTCTACCAGGTCAACAACTTCACCCAACACTCGAACCTTGCTCTCAGTATAGGTTACGGTGGTTCCATGGAAATTGCCGGTTTCTGCTTTGTAACCCGCCACCTGGTTGAATAAGGTGCTTTTGCCGCAATTGGGGCGGCCGATGAGCGCAATTCGCATTATTCAGCCTCCACAAGGATCTTGTGGGCAAGGCTGCGACCAATAATGATCTCACGGCCAGAAACTTCCACCAAAAAGGGGCCGTCCAAGGGCGCAGCACGCGTGATCCGCACCTTGTCGCCCGGATAAATACCATGCTGCGTCATTCTTTGATGCACTTTGTCTCCACCTTTAAATTGGGAAATTACCGCCCATTGATTTAAATTTAGTTGGTCAAGATTTTGGGTCAAAGTGAGCGACCTTCCTCAAATAACCGCAAAACCTTGGGCAGCAACTTGGCATTGCATGCCATTGATTCCTTATGGGTATGGCCCACAACACCCGCCCAATTACCAAAGTATCCCCCCGCCTCCTGAAATATGACCGGAAATGGTCCGCAATCCCAGGTTGCCATGATCGGATCGAGCATGACCTCCGCCCTTCCGGTTGCGACCATCAAGTATCCAAATGCGTCGCTCCAGCCGCGTGTGGCATATGCCTTTTCTGAAATGGCATTCCATTCTTTTTCACGATGATGGCGGAACATATTCCGCACATTGGTATAGCAAACAAAAGACTGGTCAATCTCGCCCTGGTCCGAAACCTGCGCTCGGCGGCCATTCCACCATGCGCCACCCCCATCATACGCGCAAAGCATCTCGCCTGTTCCTGGGTAATATGCCGCACCTACTTTTATCACACCATCGATCTCCAGCCCGATTAATACCGCGTACATCGGTACACCACGCATAAAAGATTTTGTGCCATCAATGGGGTCGATGATCCAGCGAAAGCTGTTCCCGACTGAGCCGGTACTTCCAAACTCCTCTCCCAAAATTGCGTGGGCAGGGTAAGCTTTTTCAATCCGTCCACGGATGTATGTTTCCGCGGCGCGGTCAGCAGCGGTAACAGGCGTGTCATCGGTTTTAATATCCGGCCTAATGCCAGTATTAAAGTAACCCAGCGTGATCTGCCCGGCTATTTGGGCGGTTTGTACACAAAACTCATAATAAGGTAGCAGGTTCATTTATTCCTTTAATCTCAGCCCTTGTTACACCGGGATCTTTTGCGTGCAGGTTGGAAAGTTCAGGCATCCATAATACTTTTGACCAACTATCGGGCCATTTTTATCGAAGCGCAACACCATTGTAAGGCCACAATTGGGGCAAAGGGGAGAGTAAGCTGGCTCACCATTACCACCTATACTCCCATTTTGTTTGGCTTTCAAAAGGGCGTTTTCGATCTGCCTCATGTCGTACATCGCGGAAGCCACCACATGCAACAAAGGCAATCCGGTTGCGGTACAAATATCATCAAGCAATTTCTGGTTAGTGCCATGAGCTTGCTGTTTGGGGTCGTCGAGCTCAATCGCCAACTGCGGTAAAAATGTATCTTCTGAGAGCATTAGAAAATCAAAATTTTTTTTCTGAAGCCGTTGTGCAAATTGAACGTTCTCATTGGGTTTGTCCACCGAGAAAACATCGCTAAGCGCAACCTTGCATAACACCACGTGGCCTTGCCCAAAATGCGCGAGTAATTGCCGAAAAAAATATTTTTCATCTGCGTTCAGGGTGTCTGGGCGCAGCCTGTAAGGGGAAGATTGCATCATTGGATTATTGTTCTTTCTGTTTCAACTCATCGAGCAGCCGGCCCAACTGCGCAGTAACTTCTTCTGGGTTGCTGGTCTCTCCATTTAGGCGCGACCTCTTTAGAGCCTGCAGGATATGCTGGAAATGAGGGCCGGGCTTGAGCCCTTTTTCAATCAGAGCCTTGCCATTGATGCCAGCTGATAAGCCTTTCCACTCAAATACGTATTGCATAACCTCCCGTTTCCGGGTCATCAACCAAATGGCATATAACGAGATTGGCGAACAAGGTTCTAGTAGCTCTACCCAGTCATATGGGGTAGCCGGAAAGGCCACGGCCAACTGGGCGCACACCTTTTGGGTTTCTAAAATGCTGGTCAGTAATTTTACCGAAAAACCTAATTTTTGTTGCACCTTGTTTATCTGCACCTTCGTCCAACCCGCGAATAACAGGCAATATCCCAATTGTTGGCGAGTGTGTTCATCCGGGGCTGGCAATGTCTTTTGCCAATCGCCAGGTATTGGTTGCTGGAATCCCGCTTCGATCCGTTCTTTGGCAGCCTGATCCCACTGGAATGCAGGATCCACCGCAGCTAAAAGACCCCACTCAGACAAGCGGGATAAGATGACCGCAGGTTGGGCTTCCAAAAAGATCAGGTCCAGCTCGTGCCGGATCCGTTCTGGTGACAGGTGGGCTAACAATTGGCCGGCTTCGTGCATCAATTGCAAGGTGCGTTCGTCGATCCTGAACCCATAACGTGCCTCGTATCGGGCAGCCCGAATCATCCGTGTCGGATCATCTACAAAAGAAAGTGAATGAAGAACCCGGATGGTCTTTTTTTCCAGGTCATTTTTTCCGCCGTAATAGTCGTGCAACTCGCCGAAATGTTCGCCATCTATCCGGATGGCAAGGGTATTCACCGTAAAATCACGGCGGTGCAGATCGTGTTTGATGTTTCCATACTCTACCGAAGGCAACACGGAAGGTTGTTCGTAAAACTCTTGACGGGCCCTGATCAGGTCTACAAATTCGGGTGTTCCTTTTTTTTGAAACAGGCTTTCCTGCAAATACCAACGCGCAGTTCCAAAGCGGCGGTGGGTTGTAAGGCGGCCGCCGTATTTTGTGGAAAGTTTTTCTCCCAATTGGATGGCATCCCCCTCGATGACACAATCAATATCGTTGCTGGGGTAACCAAGCAGCAAATCGCGCACAAAACCACCTACCAAGTAAGCAGGCAAATGATATTCAGAAGCGCATTCAGCGATTGCATTGATCAAGGCCAATACATCTTTTTCCAATGCCTTCACAAGCATCTTTTCGATATTTTTGCTACTGGCGAAGGCTCGCCTTTTGTTCACCAAAACCCTCAATAGGTCTGTTCTGGTAACAATACCCACGATCTTTTGCGAGGCCGGATCTACGACCGGTATCTGGCCCCAACCGCTTTCGGTCATCACCGCCTGAACGATCTGGATTGGATCGGCTGGGTGAACACTGTACCCACCAGCATCCATCAGGTTGCCTACCTTAAAGTTAAGTTTATGGCGGGTAGCCCGGTCCACACTTCGGCGAGTAAGCAAACCGATTACTTTTCCATCCTGAACTACTGGAAATCCTTCGTAACCATATTTCAACATTAGCTGTCGGGCTTGTTCAACGGGTTGTTCCGGGGTTAGCACAGCCGGCTTTTTGCTCATCAGCCGAGCCACCATGATGGAAGGTTTGATCTTGGCATGTAATACCGCGCCAAGAGTTGCGAGCAATTCCAATGGAGAATCAGACTTGTCTTTCTCTGGGCGAATGAGCGCTGACGCAGCCCGTAAGTGACCGCCTCCGCCAAATCCTTTTGTGATCTCGCCAACGTTGATGTCATCGGTAGAAGAGCGGGCAATCAGGCGGGTTCCTTCCGGGGTTGTAACCAAAATAAATACAGCGTCTGGCTCAAACAAGTCGCGGATCTTGTGAGCCAAGGTGCTGATCTCATCCACTTTGGTTGGTATCTCGGCATGGGAGATCAAAATGCGATGGCCATGTATTTGCGCGGTTTCCATATTGTCCAAAAGCAGGTCATAAATGGCGACCTGCTGCGGGTTCATCGGCGGATTCAGATACTCAGGCAAAGCAGAAAGCAATCCGCCTTGTTCCACCAGCCATGCAGCGGCACGAATGTCCCTCGGGGTGGTTTTGGAATATGTGAGCGAGCCGGTATCCTCATAGATCCCCAGCAACAACAAGGTTGCCTGGGCAGCTGAGAGCGAAAAGCGATGATGTTGCATCCGTTCCACAAAATGTGTGGTGGTAGCACCCAACTCAACAAATTCCACGAACCTCTCACCAAGGTTCTGGCCGTGGTTTTCTGGGTTGGGTTCGCTGTTACGTGGAGGGTGATGATCTACGATCGATATTCGGGTTTTTGCCCCCATTCCCCGTAATGTCAGCACCGATTGTGTATCCGTAATGGTTACATGGGTAATGGCTTCTTGCGGCAGGTCATTGAATTCAACAAAATCAAATTCAGAACCATACAACACTAAAAAAGAATTTACATTGTGGTTGCGTTTTTGGGGGATCACAGCGATCGCGTCTTCCAACCGAGACGCGGCAAACAAGGACGCGATCGCGTCAAAATCGGCCTGATCATGCGTCATCGCGATCTTCATACGTTGATTATAGCAAATAAAGATGGAGTATAATTTTTAGCCAAACCACGCGAAAACCTCGCGATAATGCCATGGATATCAAAGAATTAACCCGACTGATGCACTCCTTCGTGGAATCCAAGGGCTGGTATGATGCCGATTCAAAAAGGCCTCAAACCGCTCGGAATATCGCCATGTCTTTGTCCATTGAATCAGCCGAGATTTTGGAGCATTTTCAATGGCGAGAGGTTGGCTACGACCGGGAAGAACTCTCGGGTGAATTGGCAGACGTGGGTTTGTATTTGTTGCAATTGGCGGCCGTAACTGGCATAGACCTTGAAACCGCCATCGTGAATAAACTTGCCAAAAACCATCAACGCCAATGGGACCAAGAATGATCGTTAGTGTTTTCGGTGGTTCTTCACCCCAACCCGGAAGTTCCGATTACCTTGCAGCAAAAACACTCGGCGAAAAATTGGCCAAAGCTGGCCATATAGTAGCCAGCGGAGGTTACATCGGCACCATGGAGGCAGTATCCGCGGGCGCAAGTGAGGCCGGCGGGCATGTGATCGGAGTGACCTGTGAGGAGATAGAGCGGTGGCGAAAGGTTGGCGCAAACCGCTGGGTAAAACAAGAGATTCACTGCGGCACTTTGATTGAGCGGCTGGAAAAATTGACCAGCCTCTGCGATGCAGCCATTGCCCTTCCGGGTGGCCCGGGCACACTTACCGAGATCGCCTTGTTGTGGAACTTGATGATCGTTGAGGCAGTCCCGCGCAAACCCTTGATCCTGGTTGGCGCTGGCTGGCAACACACTTTTGACCAATTCAGCCGTACCCAAGGGCAATATACCAACCATGCCCAGTTATCGTTGCTGACATTCGTAGATAATATTGAACAGATTGATCTGTAAATTGACCCCAAAAAGAGGCTTGGTATGGCAGAAGAAAAATTGACTTCGCGTTCTGAAAATTATTCCGACTGGTACAACGAATTGGTGATCAAGGCCGAGTTGGCCGATTATTCTCCGGTGCGTGGTTGTATGGTCGTTCGCCCGTATGGTTGGTCCTTGTGGGAAAATATCCAGGCAGCATTAGACCGTCGTTTTAAAGAAACCGGTCACACCAATGCCACCTTTCCGCTGCTGATCCCAAAATCCTTCCTTGAGAAGGAAAAGGAACATGTGGAAGGTTTCTCACCTGAGCTCGCGGTCGTTACAATCGGCGGTGGAGAAGAATTGGAAGAACCATTGGTTGTGCGCCCAACATCTGAGACCATTATTGGCTATATGTACAGCAAATGGGTAAAATCCTGGCGCGACCTGCCAATCCTCATTAATCAATGGGGCAATGTGGTCCGCTGGGAAATGCGCACCAAGTTATTCCTGCGTACAAGCGAGTTCTTTTGGCAGGAAGGCCACACCGCCCACGCAACCGAACAAGAAGCCCGCGAAGAAACCTTGCGAATGTTGGATGTATATGCTGATTTTGCCATCAACGAAGCTGCTGTGCCGGTGATCAAGGGCGTAAAAAGCGAAACCGAAAAATTCGCCGGCGCGGTCATGTCCACCACCATCGAGGCGATGATGGGCGACACCAAGGCCTTACAATCGGGCACCTCGCACTTTTTAGGCCAAAATTTCGCCAAGGCTTTCGAGATCCAATTTTCGGACAAGAACAATGAATTGCAATACGCGTGGACCACATCCTGGGGATTATCTACGCGCATGATTGGCGCGATCATTATGACCCATGGCGATGACAAAGGTCTGGTACTCCCACCACGCCTTGCGCCTATTCAGGTGGTAATGGTCCCCATTTACAAAAATGATGAAGAAAAGTCCAAAGTGATGCCGATCGCTGATGGTATCTTCAGCCAGTTGAAGAATGCCGGCATGCGTGTAAAAATGGATGATCGCGAAGAAGTGACCCCTGGCTACAAGTACAACGACTGGGAAATGCGCGGTGTTCCACTGCGTTTGGAGATCGGCCCCAAGGACGTTGAGAAAAATTCCGTCGCCCTTGCCCGGCGAGATGTCCCCGGCAAAGAAGGCAAAGTGTTCGTCTCTCAGGAAGGGATCGTCGCTACTGTCCAAACACTTCTTACAGATATTCAGGCGGGCATGCTTGCCAAAGCCACAGCTTTCCGCGATAGCAACATGTTTGACCCCAAAGATTTTAACGAATTGGTGGAAGTGGTACAAAAAGGCTGGGCTGTTAGCCATTGGTGCGAAAGTAAAGAGTGTGAATCCAAGGTGAAAGAATCCACCAAAGCCTCTACACGTTGCATACCGCTGGACCAAACCGAAAGCCAAGGCAGTTGCATTGTGTGCGGCAAGCCATCCAAACGAAAAGTGATCTTCGGCAAATCGTACTAAGCCGAATGGCACCCCATGCCTGCAGTAGATATTAAAAGATTTAACCGAGAATCCGCCGGGTTGCTCCGAGCTTTTGGGCAGCCTGCGGATTTTTTGCACCAACTGCACGGGTTGTTTGAGCAGTATTCAAATCGAACCATCCGGACCCGACCAGCATTGTCCAATCCTGCGCTACCTGCTTATCAAGTTCCAATACCGATCCTCCGTCATTTGGATATGCTATTGACCCAAAATTGTATGGCCGACAGCGAACAAGGCTTGAGAGTGATCCATGCCTTATGGCAAGATGGCTTTTTTGAATGCCGCCTTTTGGCTGCCATGCTATTAGGAAAAATTGCCAGTGATAACCCCGCACTGCCGGCCTTGCTCACTGAGTTTGTTTTCCAAACCAAGGAAGACATTATCCTGTCCCAATTATTAGGCAATGGCTTAAAAAAAATGCGCCAGGAACAACCGATCCAATTTTTGGAACTGATGAGCCGGTGGGTCTTCTCCCACAACGACAAGATGACCGAATGTGCCATTACCGCACTGATCCACCATATTCGCGACGACCGAGACATTAATCTGCCCGAGATCATCAACATTTTATTGCCACCCCTCCGTGCACTGCCCCAGGCGTTCCAACTAACCATAACGGAGTTGATCGCTAGCATCTATGATCAAAGCGAATCTGAAGCACATTACTTTGTAAAACAACTATTCCTTGCTCCCCTTCCAAAAACAATGCCGGCAGTTTTTAGGCGCGTATTACCCTCCCTTCCTAAAGGCATACAACCGGCTGTGACCGAGCTATTGCGGCAAATGGCCCCTTTGGATAAAAATAGGATATAATAAATCTCCATGTGACAGGACCCCTGCGCGGTTTCGTTTTAAAGAACGTTGCTGCCAAGCGGGATACCGCACCATCCTGAACGAAAGGAGAAGCATTGTCATGCCTTTGCCAAAAGAAAAGAAAACACAGGTGATCAGCGATTATCATCGCCACGATGCCGATACTGGTTCCGCAGACGTCCAGATCGCCATCATGACCGAACGAATCAAACAGTTAACCGAACACCTTCGCGCCAACAAGCACGATGAATCCTGCCGCCGTGGTTTGTTGATGTTGGTTGGCCAACGCCGCCGAACACTCACATACCTGCGCAAGAAGGATTACGCCCGGTACCTCGCTATCACTGAACGTTTGAACCTTCGTCACAAGTAAACAAAAGAGTGGTTACCAGTCCGAAAATCGCCTGATAACCACTCTCATTTTTTATAGCATACGCCTGAACCTCAGGAATTGAAAATCGCTGACCAAGCACCTTGGTAATCGATCTTCAGTCCCTGAACAGGCGGATAATGAATTAGGTATAGGAAATACCAAGGAGAATAAAATGAAACCAGAAACAAAACGGTACTCAGCCCAGGTTGGGAACCGAACAATAACCTTTGAGACCGGCAAGTTAGCCCATCAGGCTGGCGGCGCGGTCACAATCACGCTTGAAGACTCGATCGTTTTTGCGGCAGCCACAATGGGTGGCGCTCGCGACGGGATCGATTTCTTCCCGCTATCTGTTGAATATGAAGAACGTCTTTACGCTGGCGGCAAGATCCCAGGTTCTTTCTTCCGCCGCGAAGGCAGGCCTTCCACCGAAGCAATTTTAACTGCCCGCCTCACCGACCGGCCCCTGCGTCCTTTGTTCGCGCACGGAATGCGGAATGAAGTGCAAGTAATGATGTTCACTCTTTCTTCCGATGAAGTGAACCCGCTGGATATTTTGGCCATTAACGCCGCCAGCGCCGCAATCATGATCTCCGACATCCCTTGGGGCGGCCCGGTTGGCGCTGTTCGCATTGGCCGTGTCAATGGCGAATTTGTGATCAACCCAACCTTCCCTGAGATCGCCGCAAGTACACTGGACCTGCGGTTGGCTGGCACCAAAGACGCAATTTTGATGGTGGAATGTGGCGCCAATATGATCCCTGAAGATGTTATGGTAGAAGCGTTGGAATTGGGCCACAAGGCTATCCAGCCTTTGATCGACCTGCAACTGCAAATGGCTGCCGAAATTGGCAAGCCCAAGCGGGAAGCCATGTTTGCCAATGCTACTGATGAGATCAACCATAAGGTCTTTAACCTCGTTAGCGGCCCGATGAATGAATTGCTGGACAAACCGCTATCCAAAGCCGAATTTTACGGCGGAATGGATGCATTGCTAAAGACGGTTTTGGATGAAATGGTCAATGATTCAGAAGGATCCCCCACCGCCAAAGAAGTTAGCTCTGCGTTTTCAGAGGCGGAAGGTTCGATCGTAAGGGAGCGCATTTTGAGCATGGGCAAACTTCCCGATGGCCGCATCCCAACTGAGATTCGCCCCATTTGGGTGGAGGCAAATATTTCGCCACGCGCCCACGGCTCTGGCTTGTTCACCCGCGGTGAAACCCAGGTTCTTACCCTGGCTACTTTGGGTACGCTTGGCGAAGCCCAGGAACTGGACAACCTCAGCCCGATCGATTCCAAGCGATACATGCACCACTACAATTTTCCGCCCTATTCCACTGGCGAAGTAAAGCCCCTGCGCGGGCAATCCCGCCGAGAAGTTGGTCATGGAGCGCTTGCCGAACGCGCATTGGAACCTGTCATCCCGGCTGAAGCGGATTTCCCGTACACTTTGCGCCTGGTTTCAGAGGTGCTTGCCTCCAATGGCTCTTCCTCAATGGCTTCGGTTTGTGGGTCTACACTGGCATTGATGGACGCTGGTGTACCGATCAAAGCTCCAGTGGCTGGCGTGGCAATGGGATTGGTCACCGATGATACTGGCCGATATAAGATTCTGACTGACATCCAGGGCACCGAAGATCACT
>SXGU01001480.1_pt1 | contig 31892 bp, 37 predicted proteins | sample 3174531 | NCBI WGS metagenome assembly SXGU01 (sample SAMN11356863, study PRJNA531348) | freshwater metagenome | isolation source: freshwater sample F1-140 | place: China: Fuxian Lake, Yuxi | collected 2017-12-25 | reverse complement strand
TCTTGTCTGGTAAGATTTAGAGCAGAAATTGAGAAATTGGGTTCCAATAGACCGTCAATGAAGCTCACGAACTCCATCATGCTTTGCTCATTGGATAGTTTCTCCAAGAGCCAGTCCTTGTTTACTACGTCTAAATTCATGATTTTATGGTTTTGTAGTACAAAAATAGGGATATTTTACGAAAAATACACACTAATTTATTTTTAATGTATTTATGACTTTATTTGGTTGTCAATGCCTTACTTTGTAATTTTACTAAGATACAATATTTAAAACAAGAAAAATAGCTATGGAAAAACTAAAAAGGATACCAAAAGCAGCTCCTGAAGTGAGGGAGCCAGTCAAACGAACCTCAAACCGCAAATACGAGGAAAGAATTTGTTTGCAAACCGGTAGAAAATTCATCCCGACAAACAAACGTCAAAAATTTATTGATGCTCAAGCACGAATCGATTACAATAACGATAAAAGAGCAGTAACAGGTGTGGTAATCAATGATTTTAGTAAACAGCTTAAACTCAATGATAAAATACTAGCACAAGGGGAAAAACGACTTAAAGAACTAGGTAAGAAAACTCTAGGGAGGGATGTCCTTCTATATAATGAGTTTGATTTTAATACTTACTCAACCAGGACAGTAAATAAAACAACTAACAGATATATATTATGGGCAATCAATTATGGAATTGAAGGAATTGATGCAGAAAAGGAATCGGTAATTATTCACAATAAAAATACAGAACATGATACTAGATAGAGAATTAACAATACAAGAATTGTTATTTAACAAACCAATTGAGATTAGCAAATCGATACTATTGGAAGCAGGAGGGATTACCTCAGATAATATAATTGATGTAAATCCAGCACTTACACTAGATTTAGATGCAGCTCAGTTTCATGCTGATCCTACATTCTTCGAAAAATTAGTAAAACATTTAGGAAACAATTGGGGCTGGTACGCAGGTGTTGCTGCAATTGGTGTAGTCGCATACTATACTACAAGGCCGAAAGAAAAGAAAAGTAAAACAAATGGATATAAATCAATTAACGGATTTATTCCTTTTCCTGATGTTTCAACGTCATATATAAATATCGATACGAAACCAATTGCATCAATACGTAAATACATAGATGAAGCCAAATCTAAGCAAATCAATGCGCATTGATTTGCTTAGTGAGATTGTGTTAAAGTAGTAAAATTTCGAAAATTCTTCGAGATTTAATATAGGAATTTACTAGTACAAAATTGTTAATCTAATTATTAGGTTATATTTATTTAGTATTAGTTTTACATACGATTTTATTGTAAATTGTGGATTGACAATATATACTATATGCGCATAAATTTTAATGAACTATTTACGGTTGCCGGAAATATGGTATCACCAAAAGTAACTATTCATATAAATGGAGTAACCATGTCCCCAGGTGTTTCATTTAGTAGTAGCGTATTATTTGGAGGAGTTGATATAACAAAATTTATTGGAAGGGATTTTGAAATTGAAATTCAAAATGGTGTAAGAGTTATTAAAGGAGTATATAATTAAATTATTATGAGTCTTACCATAGCTTGCTATATTCCAACTGCTATTATTCTATCTGGAGAAAGTAGATCAACAAGTACTTATACAAATTCAATAGTTGACGAGTCGGATATTGAATATACTATGACTTACATTGCTAGCGATTTTGAAAATAAGGTATTTCTAGCTTTAAATAAATTTGGCATTACAGTGTGTGGAAATGGATTAATAGAAAATTTTCCCATTCAATATCATATTGAGAATTTTGAATTATGTGGCAATTTTAAAGAGGACGTCTCTGTATTTGATTTTTCAATCAAACTAAAGGATTACTTTAGAAAATTTAATCCTATCCCTTTTGTATTTTTCTTTATAGGTGGATATGAAAATAATGAACAATTTGTTTATAGAATAAATGTTGCAGAGGATGAAGTTATTAGACTAAATTTTGATGAAGACCAATCTTCTTACAAATATAGTATTAGCTACGAGGGTGTGACAGAAATTGCTGAACGTTTAACGACATCAATACCAGATAGTCTTACAGAATTTAGATTTTTTAATATTCAAGATGGTGTAGATTATTCAAGGCATTTAATTACTAGTACAATAAATCAAATGAAATTCGAAAATCAATTTCCCACGGTTGGAGGGGAAATTGATACTCTAATTATAACGAGAAATGGGGCGGAATTTATAAGTAAAAAGAAAGTTAGAATTAATGATTAGTTTAATAATTGTAATTAAATAATTAATCATGATCTACCTGCACAAAATACTACCAACATTCGTCTTACCTATTATGCTAGTCATAATAGTAATACTAATAGGATTAATCAAGAATAAGAAAAAGCTAATCTATATAGCAATAGGGGTACTATATATCCTATCCACCCCAATATTCTCAAATAACTTCTTTAAACTAGTAGAAGGTAGTGATTACAGAAAGCCTATAAGCGCTATAGATAGTGCAGATGCAATTGTAGTGCTTAGTGGAATGTTGGAAATAAATGAAGTGGGAGATTCAACCTACATAGAATGGGGAGACCCAGATAGGTTTTTTGGAGGGATAGCTTTATTTAAAGCAGGTAAGGCTCAGAAGCTAGTATTTACGGGAGGCAAAATGCCATGGGATAAGGTCAAGAAAACGGAGGGAGCTGTGTTAAAGAAATATGCTAATTCAAATGATATACCATCCGAAAAGATATTTGTAACAAAAGATGTGGAGAATACTGCAGACGAGGCAGTGGCTGTAAAAGAACTAATAAGCCCAAGTAAAAAGATTATACTTGTAACATCAGCTTATCATATGTATAGGGCTAAGAAGCTCTTTGAGAAACAAGGATATATTGTAATTCCTTATAAAGTAGATTATAAATCGGGGAAAAATAAAGAAATCACAATACTTGATTTCTTTCCTAGTGCAGAAAATTTGAAAATCACCGAAACGGGAATTAGAGAAATAATAGGTAGATTATTTTATTTAGTCAAGAATTAATGACTTACGCCCTTACTAAATAAAACATTTGTAAATGTCTTAATTATTATTTCCACATCAAATAAAAATGACTTTCTATACAAATACTCTTGCTCTAGTTGCACTTTTTGTGCAATTGATATCTCATCTCTACCATTAATTTGCGCCCAACCGGTTATACCGGGTTTTAATTTAGAAACACCAGTAGCAACTCTAAAAGCCATCAAATCATCTTGATTATACAATGCAGGTCTCGGGCCTACAAAAACCATCTCTCCTTTTATTATATTTATAAGGTTGGGCAATTCATCTAAACTTGTTTTTCTAATGAATTTGCCTATTTTAAGCAGATATTGATCCGGATTAGATAAAAGGTGCGTCGCAACATTAGGGGTATCTTTCTTCATGCTTCGAAATTTATAGATTTTGAAGAAAGTATAATTAATTCCAACTCGTTTTTGAGTGAATAATAGTGGGAAGCCGTCTTCTATGAGTATTAAAATAACCACAAAAAGAAAAACTGGAAATAAAAGAATAAGCAAAATAAGTGCGAATAATCTATTAAGCATTACTATAAAATGAATTAAATGTTTTAATTAAACCATCTTTAGCAGAAATAGGCAACGGCTTTTTTATTGCCTGTTTTATTTTATTATTCGAGACAATATAGGTTTCTGTTAGTTTGTTTAATCTTTCTGTATTAAGTGGTAATCTCAGTAAATCACCCAATTTAGACAAAATTTTAATCAATACTTTTGGCACATTCCAGATCAATGATTTTTTTCCTTGGCTATCAGAAATTAATTTAATAAGTTCATTAGTAGAGAGAGGAACATCATCTGCTATATTATAAATCCCAGTTGGTATTTGTTTATTTTCAATTAACTCTTCTATTATAAAACAAAGGTTATCAATACTACAAAAAGATCGTTTATTTTCAAATGCACCTAGTGGCCATGGCAATCCCTTACTAACAATTTTAAATAATAAATTCAAATTACCTTTATTACCAGGGCCATGTATCATACTTGGCCTTAAAATATAAACTCTTTTATCGCCAGGAATTTCCTTATTTAATATATATTGCTCAGCAAGTAATTTACTTTTACCATAGTGGGTAATAGGATTAGATAGATAGTCTTCTGTTAAAACACAATTTAATTCATCTGCAACAGCCTTTACAGAACTTAATGTTATAAATACTTTTGCATTAGATTTAAGAAATGAATCAAAATATTTTTTCGTAAGTTCAGTATTTACTTCATAGTATTCACTAGGGTTAGAACTTTTTTTTAGGTCATGAGCTTTCCCAGCAAGATGCAAATAAACATCTATTCCATCACTTAGATCAAGTTGTCTATTTACTCTAAATATTTTATATTTGGGGTTTAAATATTTAATACAATTCTTTCCCACAAATCCATTTGATCCAGATATCGCAATCACAGTTTAATTAAACTTACAGTTTGTTCAATATTTTTTCTAGAAGACGCTCCGAAGACAACTGATTGAATTTTTTGTCGGTTAATAAATTCGTAAGCGTCGTTTGCATTTATAGCACCTGAAGCTAATGTCGACATTGCCATCAATTGAATCTTATTTGGATCATTGTTGTTTATTGCTTCAATATAGGATTGAAGATCTGGTGACATTAAATACCCTAACTTATTAAATGAAGTACAAATTACAACATCTGTAATACCCCATATTTCCAATTTTGCTTTTAGTATGGGCATATTTTGCGTAATAAATCCAGGTAAAACATTGTATTTTTCTTTTATGTAATCACAATAAGCTATAAAAATAGCCTTAGTATCAAAACCAAGAATTAAATCAGTGATAATATTTTGCAGGAAAATTACTTTAATATTTAAACCTTTAAAAGTCTTCATCTCAACATCTATAAGCATTTGCATTAATTTAATAATGTCTTTACTAACAACAGCTTTTCCACCTTTTGCTACCATACTCAATATTCCTAAAGCTGAATTTTCTTTAAATAATACATCATTTATAGTTGGGAAAATGCCTTTTTCACTTATTGAATTAGCATATTTATGTGGATATGGTATTGATGGATACCAATACAAATCAGGATATTTATTGGTATTTTTTTTAAAATAATCACATATTTCTTTCGCCCTATCATTACTATTTAACATAAAAGCTCTAATTCCAGATTCGTAAGCGATATCATATATTTTAATGATATTATTTAAATCAAAAAACATTTCACTAAGTTGTTGTGCTTTTTCTTGTGACATATGGTTTATACCAAAAAATTGGTTATCACCAAAAACTATAGTATCAATTTTATTCATTATTAGATGTTTTGGATATTTTCATGAAAGTCTTTAAACATATTATCAATTACTTCAAGTGTATTAGTCGCATCTTTAAAAGTACATTTATTGATTTGCTTATTATCTAAAATGCAATCAATAAAATGATATAATTGACTTGTAAATTCATTACCTCTAACATAAAAGGGGACTGGCTGAAAAAGGTCTGTAATATAGAGAGTATTCCAACCAACTTTCAAGTTGTGTTTTATGCTATTTTCTTTTAAGAATATTTTTAAACTATGTTGATCAGCTAAAAGTTTACCTTTTCTTCCAAAAAGTTCGATCTTATTTGTGGGTTTTCTATAGCTTTCATCACTCCAATTAACATTCAGTGTTCCAGAAATATTATCTTTATAAAGAAATGTTGAAACTACAGCATCTTCGACATTCTTTGAGTAGATGAAATTTAAACTAGTTCCCACTACTTTTTGTGGTTTACCTACAAGAAAATTAACTAAATCAATGGCATGTGAAGCCACTTCAAAAATTGCACCTCCACCATTTTCTCTAGAATCTCTCCATGTTTTACTTTCATCTACTTTAGTAATTGTTCTACTATACATCTCCGATTTAAATCTAATAATCTCGCCAATCAATCCATCATTAACAAATTCTTTTGTTTTAAAAAAAACATCATTAAATCTATTAACATAACCAACTTGATTGATCAAATTAGAATTTTCAAATATTTTCGCTAACTCTAAGCCTTTTGAATAACTTGTTGTGAATGGTTTTTCACAAAAAACATGAATGTTACGACTATTTGCTGCAATTGAAATTTCATAGTGTAGAGAAGGAGGTGTGCAAATTATTATTGCATCAAGTTCTTCGTTAGAAAACATATCCGCATAATTAGAATATGTATTAATGCTAGGAAAATATTTCTCTAATAAAGTGAGTACAATTTGAGATGTATCAACAATTGCTGAAACAATAACATTTGGATTACTATTTATTATAGAGAAATGTGTAATTCCCATTCTTCCGAAACCAACAATTGCTATTTTAATTTTTTTCATTTGTAAATTTCTTTAATCCTAAAAATTTTAAAAAAAGATCTCTAAAAAATATTCCAATATTTGGATATCGTTTTAATATTTCAGGTCTATCGATTGTTCTTTTTAACCATGCTAATCTTAATTTCCACCAAATTGGATGAATCACTTTCTCATTTCCAGCATACCAATCAAAAACGGCACCAATTGAACAAATTAATTTTGTTTTTAATTTTGATTTATTTTGTATTGACCATTTTTCTTGTTTAGGACAAGTCATGCCAACAAAAACAATATCTGGTTTAAATGTATTAATTCTATTTATAATTTCTTGATTTTCTTCTTCACTAAATTCAAGTTTAAATGGAGGCGAATAACTTTCGATTTTAATATTAGGATATTCAATAAAAGCTTTTTCATGAATTTTTATCAATGTAATTTCTGAGGAACCAAGAAAAAAAACTTTTCCCCCACATTTATTTATTCTTGACATGAAATGGTAAAATACATCTGGTCCTTGATTTTTTATAATATTTCTACCAGATTGCAAAATAGATGCTAATGCAAAATAAACACCATCAAGTACTAAATAATCCGTTTCTTTTAAAGCTTGTCTAAAAAGTTTATCCTTAGTCGAAATACCATATGAATTGGGGCTAATGGTATTTAAAACAGAAGGAGTTGAGTTATTTTTTAATTCTATCAAATCTAGAGAAGAATTAAATATAGTAAAACCCATAATATTTTTTTCGAACATTTCTAACTAAATAATTTTTTATAAACTAAAATTGTTTCTTCAGCAGCTTTTTCCCAACTAAACTTTTCAATTTGTGCACGTCCTTTAATAATTAAATTTTCTCTTATATTATTGTTTGAAATTAATAATAATATTTGGTCTTCTAGTTCTTGAACAGAATTGGGATTGAAATATAGGCAAGCATCACCACCTACCTCTGGAATTGATGCTGCATTTGAAGCTATTACAGGTGTATTAAAATACATTGCCTCTAAAATAGGCAAACCAAAACCTTCGTATAAAGATGGATATACCACCATTAATGATTTATTGTACAATAGTTGCTTGTCGGTTTCAGAAACAAACCCAGTTAAAATAACCTTATTATTTAAGTTATTATCATTAATGAATTTAATTGTATTCAACTTGAAATCTCCTTTTAATTGACCACTAATAACAAGTTTGACGTTAAAATTACCTTTAGAAAGTAAATTTTTATAAGCCTTTAATAAAACAATTAGGTTTTTGTGAGGCATTGAAGTAGTAACTGAGTATATATACTGAGTTTTAGACAATTCAAGAATATTATCTGAAACTGGATCAATACTACTAGTCACAATTTTACCGGGTGCTAGCAAAATTGGGAAGCATGGTTTAGATCTCAATTTTTTTTCTCCGATTTCTTGAGCTATAAATTTTGAAATAGTGATAATTCCTTTTGAAATTTTAATAGAAATAGGAATTGTAAAACCAACATATTTATATTTTAGGGATTTTACTCCATAATCTAGATAAAATTTCCACATTAAATCCAAAACGGTTAATACTGATTTTTTATATAAAAAATATGAAATATTATTTCCAAAAAAATGTACAAAATCCATTTTGTAAAATACAAACCAAAAAGGAATAATTAATTGTTCGTGTATTATTCGCAAATAACGGTATTTAATTGGCAATGAGTCTACAATAATTTTAACATTATCTTTTTTTGGTATAAATTCAAAATTTTCTCGATTTGTGAAAATGTAAAATTTGTCATTTGGAGATTGGTTGATTATTTTAGGTAAAATACTCCAAGCATAAACACCAGGACCAACTCCAAAATTATTTCCAGGCTTATCAAAAGAATAAAGATCAATGCCAATTTTCATTATTTATCTTAGGATTTTATTTTTCAAATTATATTCAATCATTTTTTCTATAACTCCAAACACATCTGTTTTTGCACTCCAATGTAATATTTTAGTAGCTTTTGATGTATCTGCTCTACTTACTAAAATATCTGTGGGTCTATAAAGATCTTTATTAACTTTAATATAATTAATATAATTCAATCCAAAATATTCAAAACAAGTTTTAATAAACAATTCGAGTGTGATTGATTTTCCTGTTGCAATGATAAAATCTTCAGGAGAATCATGTTGCAATATAGCATGCATTGCTACTACATATTCGGGTGCCCACCCCCAGTCTCTTTCAATATTAATATTACCTATTTCTAGAAAATCTAATTTTTTATTTGCAATATCACAAACACTTGAAATAATTTTTTGAGTAACAAACCGCTGAGGTCGTAAATAAGATTCATGATTAAATAAGATACCAGATGCAACAAATAGATTATAGGCCTGTCTATAATTTTCAACTTGCCAAAAAGCTGATGCTTTAGCTACACCATAAGGACTCTTTGGTCTAAATGGTGTAGTTTCGGTAGCTAAACTCCCATAAGTGTTCCCAAAACATTCACTTGAAGAAGCATTATAAAATTTAGTGTCTGATTTAAATAATCGTAATACTTCGAGGATATTTAATGTGCCTAATGAAATGCTTTCTAAAGTTTCTACAGGCAACTTGAAAGATAAATTAACAGAAGTTTGTCCGGCTAAATTATAAACTTCATCTGGCCTAATCTCCATAAAGGTTTGTATGACACTTCTAAAATCAACCAATGACATTGAAATCAATTTGATTTTATGCTTAATATCTAATTTATTAAGTGAAGTAAAACTAGACATTTCGGCATCGCGTGAAGTTCCATACACGATATAGTTTTTTTCAAGCAAATATTTGGCTAAAAAAGCGCCGTCTTGTCCGGCAATACCAATAATTAATGCTTTTTTATTCATTATGATATTTATTCAAAATTTGATAAAAATATTTTTGTATATTTTTCAATATACACCTGCATATTACACATATGAGTTATTCTAAAATTAGCAGCATTTCCAATTTTATGTCTAAGGTCTAAATCAGAAATTAATATTTCGATTTTATTAGCAAATTCTATAGGAGAATTGGGTGAAACTAGAAATCCGAATTCATCAGTTTGTCCTATCAAATCAACATTTCCTCCAACTTTAGTTGCCACTATAGGCTTTTTTAAATACATGGATTCTAAAATTGTATTTGAAAACCCTTCACCGAAAGTAGACAGTACTGATATATCACATGCATTAATATAATCAATAGCATTAACTTTTTCGCCTAAAAGAAATACGTTTTTTTGGAGATTATATTCATTGATTAAATTTTCAATTTTAAGTCTTTCTGAACCTTCTCCAATTAAATATAATTTTAGTGTTGTATATTTTAAAATTAAAATTGAAATAGCTCTAATTATAGTTATAAAATCTTTCCAAGGATCTAACCTAGCAACCATTACAATGAATACTTCATTACTAGATAAATTCAATTCCTTTCTAATATCTGTTGGATGTATCTTGACATTTATATCAAAATCACTGCCATTATTGATAACAATGAGTGGCTTTTCAGATTTAATATTTAAAATACTACTATAATGAATCGATAATGCATTTGAATTAACAATAGTAAAATCCGATGTATGATATAATAGTCTGGCAAAATAATTATCTAAAGATTGTAATTTAGGATTTAGATGTCCTTTCCAGAAAGTCAAAGCTCTAAATGATCCAATTTGTTTTATTTTACGGGGAATAAAAAATTTTGCAATCTGAAAATAAATTAGATTTGGAGCAGCATTTAAATAAACTAAATCTATTTGTTCTTTAATCAATATTCTATATAGTTTAAAAGACAAAAAAGGATTGAAAGGTTTTTTGCTTGATGGGATTGAATTTCTTCCTAAATCGATTATTTTACAATTTGTCTTGAGAAACTCATTTCTCAACCCGCCCTTATCTGTATTTTGAGTTAATACTATGACATTGAATATTTTTTTGTCTAAATACTTAGCTAAAAATAATGTTTGTCTATGCATTCCACCTATCATAAGACTGTCTATATAAAGCAATACGTTAATTTTTTTCATTTAATCTCCGTGCATTGATATTTTATTTCATTCAAAAATTGGTTATGAAAAACAACATATGAAAAAACTATCCAACCAAGTTTGAGTGTTAAAAGTTGACCCGACAGTAATAATCCAGAAATTGGTATCATTAGTAAAAATGGAAGAATTTTGTTTTTTCTTATTAGTATTGTTCTTGAAATGAAAAATATTGTATACAAGAAATATAAATATAAAACTAGGCCAAGAATACCTGTATAACTAAATATTTCTAAAAAAACATTGTGAGGGCTACCAGAACCAAAATAAACGTTATATCCTGTTTGGCCAATACCTAAAATTGGGTAATACTTAACTTTATCCCAAATTTCTAAAAAGATAACCTCTCTTCCTCCAATATCATTATTTTCAATTGAAGAATAAAGTCTTAATAATAATAATTGATTTTGTAATACAAATTGAAAGGCAATAAATATAATCACTAGTACAAAGAATAGTAGAATTATTTTAATGTAATAATTCTTGAATTTCAAGTAATAAATTGATAAAATAACCATTAACAATAAAGAAATAATAGAAACTCGAGAGCCAGTTTCAATCAGAAGTTTAAACATAATTGGTATTGGCACTAACAAAATGAATCTTAGTTTGTTTAGATTTAAATTATTTTGAAAAACAATAAATAAAATTAGAATAATAGAAATTGACATTTTAACACCAATAAAATTTTCATTATCGCCGAATAAACTTATTCTGCTATCTTCAGAAACAGTTACTCCAATATTAAATAAATAAAAAATTGACAATAATATGGAACCGATAGAAAAACTTAAAATAGCTTTTTCTGAAATATGCTGATTTATGCCAAAATGATTAATAATAATCCAAAATGCAATTATATTTATGAACATTGAAGTGTCAAATACAGAATATGAACTAATAGTCACATTTAATATATTTGATATAATTAGAATAGTATAAAATAAAATTATTGCGAAAATACTTTTATTATTCTTATGTATTTTCAAAAAATAATTAATATTAGGCAAGATTGATAAGAAATAAAAAAATGCAGAAATTTTAGGTATTGAAAGGGATTCTATATTAAATATTTTTACCTCTTGAAAATTTATTGAGAATATATAAAAGTATAAGAATATATTTTGAATATCCCTAAGATTAAAATTCATTAAAATAATTTAATCTGATTTTCATAATTTTATCAACAACTTTGAATGTTTGATCGATATATGCATCTAAATAATTATTAGTACCAATAATAGAATATTTTTTGTACTTCCCATATTTATTTAGATGTTTTAAATCAAAAGTTATTGGATTTAATTGATATGTGGGACTAACTTCAAGTATTAAAGGCTTGGTAGACAAATCATCATTTTGCCAAGCAACATCAAATGCACCAGTAACTAGATTAAGTTTCAAAAATTCTGCAATTATAAACTCTTTCCATTGTGTTGGAAAATTTATAAAGTCAACTGAACTTCCATTACCAGTTGCTGTTGGTTTCCATTCAGAACTATTGTTTATTCTCCAATAAAAATGAACAATCTCGTTGCCAACAAGAGTAACCCTTAGGTCACGACGTATATTTAATAACTCTTGTATTAAAAAACAATCATTCTCAAGTTTATGTTTTAATTGCAACAAATGATTAACATTTTCAATTTTAAAAATTCCATTAGACTGACAAGAATGCACCTCTTTAACTAAAAAGGGAAATTGTAATTTATTGATGTCTAATTCAGAGAATGAATTAACAATTCGTGTTTCTGGTTGCGAAACATTCATTTTATCGAACATTTCATGCATATATTTTTTATTTTCCCAATACAAATATTCGTTAGAACATGGGGAAACTAAATTATTTTGTTTTTCAAGTTGGCAAATAATAAAATACAACTGTTTTGTATAATCTTTGAAGGAAAATAAATTTTCTTCAAAATCATACGCTATAAATATTTTTTTGTTGTGATATTTTCCAATATTTTTTCTAAGTACTATTTTAAATTTTATTTTATTACGTGAAAGAAAATTAATATGGGCAAAATCAATTAATATTCTGTCCCTAACAAAATATTTCCAAGAAAATATTGGTGCCCAAACAATTATATCATTATCATCATTTGATATACCCTTGAAATTAGTTTTTTTAAATAGATAAATTAAAAAAAAAGCGCGTCGTATTATTCTAAACATTATTAATTTTTAAAATTTCATCATATCCAAAATAAATTATTGGCAAATTATTTATTTCACTTATTATCTCGATATAGAACTTCACTTCTCCGTTTTCATGATTATAAGATAAATCATCAAAATAAGTAATTTTATTAAATTTATTTAGAACATATTTTATAAATTTTATTTTTTGTGAAGGATCAGAAACAATAAAAAATGGAGATTTTTTTGAAATTTTTTTTTCAATATAACTTTTAGTTATTAGAAAATATTTAATATTTCTGGATGTTAAAATAATAACATTTTCGTTGTTCTTTTGGAGATGCAAGAAAAGGTTTAACATCCCAATATGTAGGTCTGCATTTTTAAAAGCATCTTTTAAATTCATTAAATTTAAAAGTGGATAAGTATTTATAAGTGTATTATCAAGATCAAATATATAGAGATTTCTATGATTTGATTTATATTTTATCCAGTATTTAAATAAAAAAAATGAACAAAAATCAAACAATTTGAATATTTTTTTTTTAAATACTTTCAATTGAGTTTTTTAAAGCACTAACAATAATTTCATTATCAACATTATTTCTTGCAGCAACTCTAATAAATTCGCCATCGAGCCCGATCTTATCATTACAATTTCTCACATATACTCCATAATTACATAGCAATTGAGCTGATACTTCATCAGCCTTTAATCCACCAAGTAGTTCGATTAACATAAAATTAGACCTTGATGGATAAATTTTAATTTTTGGCAATTCAGATAACTTATTGAAAAATAATTTCGACTCATTAATATATTTTTTTCTGACAAGTTCATATTTATCAAAAAAGTCTTTTCTAGAGTATAATTTGAAAAAATATTCTGCAATACCATTTGAATTCCACAGGTATCCGTTATTTAGTAAATTATCAACCCTTGTTTTACTCATAATAGCATAACCACATCTAAGCCCAGCAATTCCGAAATCTTTAGACATACTTTTAATGACAACAACATTTTCAAAACCAATCACATCAGGTACAATTGATTTCATTGTCAAATCAACGTCTTCGTATGCGAAATGAATAAAGCTTTCATCAATAATTATATTTTCAACCCACGAAAGATTTGAAATTATTTTCTTTAAATCGAAATGTGAAATATATCCTCCATCAGGATTATTAGGGTTTATAAGAATTATAGTATTAGGCTTTAATTCATTTACAGTATTGATATAATCATCAATATTAAGTTTAAAATCATCTTCTTTTCTCAGTTTATAATAAACAACATCAATATCTTTTGTAGCATATTCATAATAAGAAGAAAAAGTTGGTAAAATAACCAATAATTTACCGCTCGAAAATCGGTGAATCACTGCTTGAATAGCTTCAATAGCACCATTACAAATAAAAACCTGACCAGAATCTATATTTAGTTGTTTTTCTACATAACTAGCTATAATTCTATTTTGTGCAGGGTAAAATTCAAGTAATGAGTATATTTCATTTGTATCAATCATCTCCTTTTTAAAATAATCTAAAAACAATTCTGTTGCATAAGGATTTGATAAAAAACAAGCATCAACTGATATCTTTAATTCAGGAATCTTTTCTTTAATGCTACTTAAACTTGGGGAATGAGATCCGGATTTTTTCTTAAGATCATTATATTTAGTAAGTATAATATTATTCATACAAAATTGTTTTAATTAATAGAATGGATGTTTTTTTTAAACCAACATATTTTAATAAGTTAAATAATAATTTATGCTTATGTTGAATTGATGCTATAATTTGATTATGGAAATAATTATTTAGATAGCTATTGTTATTTAATTCTGTTAAACAGTATAAAATTTTGTTTTTATTCTGTTTGTTATTATTAAAATGATATTTATATAACTCGATGAAAATGAATTTTATGAAATATTTTAAAATCAATTTTATTTTTTTCTCTGAAGGCGAATATTTATCAAATATTTCGGTTAACTGTTTTAAAACTAAAATCTGATTTGATAAAAATTTTTCACTTTCAATCATTCTTGTTAAAGATGAAAGATTTTTAAAATACACATAAAATGAATATTGATTTATAGAAATTTTATTGGCTTTTAAAAATATTTCTGTAGAATAGACTAAATCTTCCCCATTATTGATTCCTAATTCGCCATAAAGAATATTAATTAATAGCTCTCTTCTTACAATTTTATTCCAAGGTGCGCCTAGAAAAAGAGGATGAAATGAATCTTTATCATTAATTGATTTAATCGAATTTGTGATTTTTATTTCTTTTCTTGAATTAAAAGAATCATCGACTATATAATTAAAAACTACAATATCTGAATTATCGTCAGAAATAATGTTATATATTTTTTGTAATGAATTAGATTCTATCCAATCGTCAGAATCAATATTCATTATAAAATCTCCTTTTGCTACTTTAAAACCAGTTTTGCGAGCTATTGACAAAGATAGATTTCTTTCATGTTTAATTATTTTGAAAAAATCATACTTTTTAGCATAGGTCTCTAATATACAAGTACTTGTATCAGTAGAGCAATCATCAACTGCAATAATTTCATATTGGAAATTAGTCTTTTGTGATAAAATTGAATCTAAACATCTATTAAGATATTTTTCAACATTATATACTGGAATTATAATACTAATAACTATATTATCATTATTCATATTCTAAACCAACTTTCCGGGATAAGATCTATTGTTTGATTATTCATAGATTCGTTATTATACCATTTTTTAGGGGCTATAATAATTTTGTTCGCACTTGAATTTAGCCATGCACTCCACCAGCTAAAAGTGCTATTTGCTATGATATGATGCTTACATTCAGCATTCAAAAATAAATCTATGTAATTGGGGTTATTTGTTATATACTCAATTTTCCTTCCCTCACATTTAATTATCTTCTTTGCCCATTCAATATCATCTGAAAAAACGAAAAAAACTGGATTTTTTAATTTTTCTGTAATAAATTTCATTGAATCTTCATAATAAGTGATCGGCAAAATACCATGTATGTCTATATTTTGTTTGTAATTGTAATCTGAACGTCTGATATGAACAGCAATTGATTCAAAGTCATGTATTTGCTTTAATAATGAATTATTTATTTCAGCTAAATATTGATGCTTTAAACTAAAATCACTTCTTAAATCACAACTTATGTCTTGAAAATATTTCTCACTTTGCCAATAACCGTTAACATAAGAATTTTTATTTATTAAATTTATTGAATCGTTATATGCAATGCTATTTTCAATAAAATATTTCGGTAATTGCAATTTACCGATTTTCAATTTAATTAAAGCTGTATTAAGAGATTTATATAAAAGCGGTTTGTACCTTTTAATTATTTTTTTATCCGCTATAAAATATTTTGTATTAAATAAGTCTAACTGAAACTTTCTAACTGTCGAATTAGTATTTTCTTCAAACCAACTTAAATCTAGATATAATTCTGTTTTGTGTTTTTTTGAAAGTGCTTTTCCAAATGCATATTGAAACATTTGATTACCCAAGCCACCAAATATTTTAATTACTATCAATTGAACTATTTTTTTATTGCTTTTACATGAAATCCAAAACATAGCATAGTTTCAGTATTCTTACTTTTACTATTATAAAATTCTAATATTTTAATCATAGTTCTAACTAGTATTTTTATAAATAAATTACTTTTTTTGATTGAAAAATTATTTATCATGAATGGTAAACGTTGTATCTCCTGGGATAAATATTGAAAATAATTTCCATTCGGTGTGATTTCTAATATCTCATATCCCAATCTTTCCAAGTGATATGTATAAAAGTATTTACTAAATCCGTCACAATAATGATATGGAGCAAAATGTGTTAATGAACAAAAAGGCGCTGTTAGAATAAGTTGTCCATTACATTTTAAAATCCGACTCATTTCTTCTATAGCAGCAATAGGATTAGGCACATGTTCAAGTACTTCAGTGCACAAAACAACATCATAAGAGTTATCTTCAACTGGGATTGATACAATATCACTGACAATATCTATTTGACTTACATCCCAATTTCCAGTCTGAAGTCCAATCCCATCTCCTTTGCCAGTATATTGATTAAAGTCTTGAGAGGTATAATTCAGATGTTCGCAGTGAATTTTATACTGACACTCGCCTGCGCCAATATCAATTAAAGAATGATTTTTAGGAATAGATTTTAATGTCTTTTCAACCCACTTTTGTCTATTAATAAGATTTTCGCTTCCAAATATCATAAGTAAATATTTTTTTATTAATTAATTTTTTCCATATTTCACTTAATTCTAATAATTTATTTAAGTGATGTAGTGAGAATAATATTGCGAATGTAATTAACGAGAATATAGTTAAATAATAGTTTAATGACTCAAGATAAAATACAGACATAGTTGTAAATGATAAAACTGCAAATGTTATTATAGTATAATTGAAAACATTTTTACTAACCATATATTTATATTTTTTCCTACAAACCAAATACATACAAATAAAATGAATAAAATTTACGAAAACTATTCCAACTGCTATTCCTAAAAGGCCAAAATATTTATAACCAACTATTAAAAATAATGTTGCAGAAATTCCGGGAATTAATGAATTGAAGATAAAAAATATTTTTTTTTCTCCTTTAACAATTGGAATATTACTAATTGTATAAGCTAATGCTTGAAATATTAGCGAAAATGAAATTATTCTTATAAATGGAACAACAAGCTTAAAGTCGTTTGACAAAACAAATTTTATTAATAATGGTGCTGTAACAACCATTATTGACAAAATTGGCAACAAAATTAGTAAAGCTATTTCTGTTTGTTGGTTCACCATTATTGAAACCTTTTCATTATCATTTGAGACTGATGAAAGTCTTGGGAAAAATTCAGTTGACATTGCTGTAAATATTAATGCAACGTATTGAACAGAAATATTATAACCAGCATTATACAATCCCAAATCAAATATGCTTCCATAGCGAGTTATGTATATATTTACTAAATTAGTGACCAACGAACCGAACAGAGACGCTGCCGTCATCACTAAACCAAGAATTACCATTTCTTTTCCTTCGAAATATATTTCAGTAAACTGCATAGAAACTTTAGAAATTTTAATAGATCTAGAAAAAAAATATTTACTGCAAATGAAAGTTGTTAAAGAACTAAGAATAATAGATGGAACAACTGCATTAATTTTGAAAAAATAAAACAATGGAATAGAAATTATTAAACCTAATATTGATCCAAAAAGTGAAGAAAAGGCTAAATCCTTAAATTTACCCATTCCTTGCAAAAACATATTATTTCTACCGGCATATGCAGTGAAAGAGATCGTAATAGACAATAATGCTATTGAGATTGTTTTTGAGTAATTATGAAAATAAAAGTTACTTAAATAACTAGAAAATAATATCATAAAAAATGTTCCTACCATTGATGGTATAATCAACCAGTATGTTACTATTTTATAGATTTTGTTGATATACTTAGCATCATAATCTTGGTTTTGAGAAATTACTCTTGTTGCACTATATGATAATCCAAGACCAACTATAAAGTTTAATGTATTAAGAGTTGAATTGAATAGAGCAAATTCACCCATTCCGTTAGCACCAACAAATGTTGCAATTAACTTAACTCTAAATAAATTAATTAATATTTGTAATAATTGAACTCCTCCAAATATTGAAGTTGCTTTTAGTATATGTCTATATTGTGACTTAATAATTATTTATTTAACTTGCTCCAATTTTTAATTGAATGGTTTATTTTTCTTTCAGCAAATTTGCTTCTAAAAAATAAACGAACAAAATCGAAAAGTGATGTTAATACAGAACCAGACGACGAATTAATTAACAACTTAAACGCCTCTCTCCTGAAATATCTTAGATTCAAATATTTTCCATTTAATGAGTATGGTTTTCTTTTTTTACCATTAATGCCTGTTTTATGTAAATATTGTGGGATTATAAAATACTTGCCAAATAAAACTTGATGAGCAATAATTAAAATATCATTCCAGTCTTGATTGACTATATACTTGTTTTTGACAAAGATCTCTCGTCTATGAATTCCATAAATCATATTTGGAACTAAGTTCTCAAAAGATTTTCTGATTCTAACTGAAGGGAGTTCAGATGATAGTGAAGATGGTGTCACCCATTCTATATCTTGAAGTGTGTTTATATCGTATATAACGAAATGTGTGAACACTGATACACAATCTTCATTATTATCTAAAACATTTATACATTCTGAAATAAAATTGGGCTGCCAAAAGTCATCATATGCTGCCCACATAAAATAATTCCCTGTAGATTTTTCAAGTACAAAATTGAAATTTGAAGTCGCTCCTTTATTAATTTCTTGCCTAAAATACTTAATTCTTTTATCTTTTTCTTTTAATTTCAAGCAAATCTCTTCAGTATCGTCATTTGAACAATTATCTGAAATTATTAATTCAAAATCAATAAATGTTTGATTAATCAATGAATTAATTGCAGTTTCTATGAAACGGCCACCATTATATAATGGCATTCCTATACTTAATTTTGGCATCTGCTATTCAATTACACAATAAGATAATTGTGGAACATAAGAAAATCGTTGAATTCTTAATTTATTAATTCCAATAGTTTCTAATAATGCAAGTGTTTCTCCTGGCCATTGTTTTTGATTTAATTCATCAAATACTATAACAGCACCTTTTGGCATTCTTGGAAAAAAATATTCTAAAGCAATTCTTGTTGGTTCAAAAAGATCAAAATCCAAGTATAATAATGATACTACAAGATGTTTATTCATACTAATATATTCGGGAATTGTCTTTGTAGCATCTCCCTTTACTAGTTCAACCTTGGGAAGGTGACCCAAGGGTCTATTAATATCATACAAATTAATTCCTTCAATTAAATCTTCGAATGCAACATTTGCATTTAACCCACCAATGTTTAATTGTTCATTATTACAACTAGATTTATCTTCATCGGTAATATTAGGAAAGCCCGAAAAACTATCAAATCCAATTACATGACGATTGTGATTGTAAGGCTCATAAATAGCTGAAAATTGTGCCCAAGAAAAAAGACCAGAACCAAAAAAAACACCACATTCTACAATATCCCCATGAACATTAATTAATTTCTGGAATATTTCATTCTTTGCCAAAAATTTAGCCAAATCTTGCCTTGGAATGAACTTGGGAAAATTCCTAAGTTTATCTAAAGTTTTGCCTGGGCTTTTTTTAAAATACTTTGATATATTTTCTGCGTAAAAAATATCATTATTCGATTGTGTAGAATTACTTCTCATACTAAATTCTTCTGAATTCATTATATTAAATTTTATTTTGTAATTAATATTCTTGCTGGATTACCAAATATTGTTTTATCAGGTTCAACATCATTCAATACAACTGAGCCCGCTCCCACTTTTACCCTATCTCCAATTTTAATTCTAGGTGTAATAGTAGCTGATGTCCATATTGTGGTTGCTTCACCTATAGATACTAGTCCTGCAGTTGTGACATTAGTGGCTAGAAAAGAATATTTTCCAATATAAGACTCATGTGCGATAGATGTTTTAGCTGCAATAGCTACATAGTCATCAATTATACAGCTGTCTTCAATTATAACACCCTCGTGTACAATAACACCTTTTCCAACTTTAACATTTTCAATATTTACACTTGGATGAACTAAAGAAATAAATGGAAGATTGTATTTAAAGAGCTGCTCTGTTGTTAATTTTCTCACTATACCATCTCTGGTAATATTATTAACCAAAAACGAAGAGCTATATTTAGAATCAGTTAAAATATCTGGAGTACCAAGCACTTCAAAACCAAAAATATTTTGACCGATTTTCTTTTCATCATTATCAACCCATCCTAATATATTAATTTTTTCTTTGGGACTTGAATTATTTATATCGTTGATTAAACGTAAGGTTTGAGGGTTGTTTGCTCCTAATATTATAATATCCATTATACTTTTTTTGAAATTATAGAACAAATGGAATAAAAACTATTTGCTTCCTCAATCTCCTTTTCATTAAGAACTAAGGAAAATTCCTCTTCAATTGAGACAATTATATTTAAATGATTTATTGAATCCCAGTTTTCAAGTAATTTCATTGTAATATCATTACGATTTTCTGGAAGCTCTTGTCCAAATATGTTTTTCATAATTTCATATACTTTGTAATCAATGTTCATTTTGTATATTTTTATTAATTTTTATATAATTGATTTTGCTATATTGATATTCCTCTAAAGAAATCGCATAAGCTTTTTTGTTGTTCGAATTTTCTACTAATTTAAAATTAGCTTTTTCATAAAAATTTTCAACTTGAATGTTTTTTTGACTTTTTATATAAGTGGCTTTAATTTGTAAAATTCCCTTAGTTTTCAAAATCTCAGCAATAAAATCCAAAATCACAAACTCAATATTTCTTCCAATAATTCTACAACTCATTAAAAATGTATCAATTGAACATTCATAATTGCTATGAAACTCAATTATAACAATTGCGGTTATTCCGTTGCTACCAAATTTATCATTTATAGTAAAAGAATACACATCATAATTATTTGAAATAATAAACTCTTCGATTTCTTTTTCTGAATACCTTTTTGTATTTAAATTAAATTGATTTGTTTTTTGAGTTAATTGACTAATTCTAGCTGTATTCAATAAATCATTTATATTGACTTCAACTTCAATTTGTAAAGAAACCAAATAATCCTCTATGGTTTGAAACTTTTGCTTTAAGACATCTCTTTCTATATTTTGTTTATACAATGAGTTTCGATTTCTATCTTCTACAGTTAGCTCAAAGTTAAAATACATTGACAATGATTGATTTATTAAAGCAGCATATTCATACAAGTTTTCAGGTACTTTAATACATGTAACTTCTGGCAACATTGATTTCATCTGAGTTAACTCAAAATTAGAATCATCTATAAATACAATGCTTTCCAAGCCAAGATTTAATTCTTTTGCAATTTCTTTTATGTTCAAGTATTTTTCCTGCCAATTACATTTTGAAATAATTATATTATTTTTTCTCAAAATCATATTAGTATGACTTTGTAAAACTTCTTCAACATCATTTAAATTATTTTTACTACACAAACATAACAAAATACCGGAGTTATAAGCATTTAATAAAGTATGTTGAACTTCTAAAAAAATTGACCCTACTGCTGTAGTTTCTGATAACTTTATTCCATCAATGCCATCCTCACCCAAGACACCACCCCATAGAGTATTGTCACAATCTAATACAATAACCTTCTTTAACTTGCCAGTTAATGCAAGTAAATATGAGTTAATGTATTTGGTATATAATTTAAAAAAATCAATTGTATAAATTGTTTTTTTTGAATGATATGACCGCAAGTCAATTGCATTCTGCACACCAAGATTCGCTATAATCTTATCAATGTCAACAATTTTTAAGTTTGTTAATTTAAATTTTACTAAAAAAGAATTTAATTCCCTTACAATTGTATGTAATTTAGAGTTATAAACCGAGTTGCTATCAAATGCTAGAGAGGAAAACTTATTAAAAATAATTAACGAAGATTGATCTAAATTTTTTAAAACAACTTCAATATCATTTTTTACTTTTTCTATAAACTCATGAATTTTATTGTCATCCCAAGTATTAATTTTATAATGCAAATTATCAGTTAGATTACTGGCTTCCCAAAATATCAAATGCACTTTATGTTTTGAGACATGCGACTCTTGTACAATATTATCGAAATCTGCAATTGAAACTTTTGATGGTAAAAATTGATCATATAAATGTAATTCTAAGATATTAGTTAATGAATTAATCGTAATATTAGAAAGAATAGAAATGCCTAATTTTTCACCCGTATATTCACTTTGATACTTTCTATTTAAACTTATTATTTCACTATATTTCAAAGATTCCATTTTGTACTATTTCAATTAAGCCGACATTTTTTATAAAATAAAAAGAGACCATAGACCCATTAAACAATATCGCAGGCTTAGGTTTACTTACACAAACATACCTACTATCTGAAAACAATTTTTTAAAATCTTGTGTGTTTTCAATTTCATAACAAACATGATAAATTATTGGATCGTTCTTCTTTAAATAATTATTTATTGGTGAACTTTCATTTAAAGGTTTTATCAATTCAATATTTGGAAATCCTGGTGGTGCTTCACTCATTATCAACTCTACATTTTGCAAATGATCGATAACTGCACTCCCGAATTTATAACCAATATTTGAATGAAATTGCACTGCCTTTTCAAAAGAACTAACAGCTAATCCATAATGATGAAATTTTATCATATCTAATTAAAACTTCTTAACATATCAATTACATATGAAATATCACTATCTAATAAACCACAATGTAATGGTAGTGTAATAAATTTATTTGCCTCTTTTTCTATATATGGACAATTATTACCCCATTTTGCAAAAAGTGGCTGAAGTGAAAGTGGCGTATAGTGACATCCAGTTGAAATACCTTTTGACTTTAAATAAATCATTAACTCATCTCTTCTTTCCGCTCTAACTCCAAACATTTGGTAAACATATTGGTCAGGTTCAAAAGGTAATAAAGGTCTAACAAAATCAATATTTTTTATACCCTCTAAATACATATTTATTAAATCTGATCTTCTTCGATTCATAGAAGGCAACTTTTTTAACTGCTCAATTCCAATTGAAGCAGCCAAATCATTCATATTATACTTATAACCCAATACATTCAATTCATAAAACCAATGTAATGCATCTTTATTAGCATTCACATAGGACTGTGCTGTTTTCCAATTATCCTTATCAATACCAACCCATCTCATTGCTCGAATGTCTTTTAACAAAATATCATCATTAGAACAAATCATACCTCCATCACCAGTAGTCATTAATTTTTTTTCCTCAAAAGAATAACAACCAATATCGCCCCATAAGCCCAAATTTTTTCCTTTATATTCACTTCCAGTAGTATGTGCACAATCTTCAATGATTTTAAGGCCATTATTTCTTGCCCACGGCACTAATTTTTCCATTGCTACAGGATGACCAGCATAATGTACCGGGATTACTGCTACACAATCTTTATCATACTTCATTTTTAGATCATCTAAATCCATTCCAAGTGTAATTGGATCTGAATCAACAAAAACCGGTATTAAACCATTATATAATACAGCAGATGCAGTAGCAGAAAATGTTAATGATGGTACTAAAACTTTACTTTTGGGTGGAAAATTAAAAACAGCTAATGCCAGGTGTAGAGCAGCAGTTGCAGAATTCAACGCAATAGCCTCTTTGCATTGAATAAAACTTTCCCATGCATTTTCAAATTCATTCACTTTAGGCCCCAAGCCAATCCAAGATCTATCAAAAGCTTCTTTGATAGCTTGTAGTTCTTCATTTCCAACTTCTGGTTTAAATAGTCTAATATTCATTTATATTAATTTTAATGTTTCCAATATGGCGCAATTTTGTCTTTATTTGAAATCACATTCGGACTTTCAGGCCATTGTATATTATGTAAAGGGTCATCCCATCTTAAAGTACGTTCATATTCTGAAGAATAAAATTCTGAAACAAGATATAATATCTCACTATTTTCAGTTAGTGACATGAAGCCATGTGCAAACCCTTTAGGTACATACATCATTCTTCTGTTATTTTCATTTAACTCTGTAGCAAACCAATTTCCGAATGTTTTTGAATTACTTCTTAGATCAACTATAACATCCCAAATACAACCTTTTATACACCTTACCAGTTTTACCTCAGACATTGGTTCACTTTGATAGTGCAATCCTCGTAAAGTAAATTTATTTTTAGAAAATGAATTATTGATCTGCTTCCATTTAGTTTCTAAGCCTAATTCATCAAATTCTTTTTGACAAAATAATCTTGAAAAAAAACCTCTATCATCAGTTTTTGGTTCCAAATCAATCGTGTATGCACCTTCCAATATTAATTTATTAAATTTCATAATAAGATTTGATTTGTTTCATGCAATACTCCCTTTCATTATTTCCACTATATTTATACCAATCAAGTGTGTAAGCTATAGACTGTAGTGAACTTAATTTAGGTTGCCATCCCAGATATTCACGACTTTTATTAATATCTAATTTTAACAGACTTGCCTCATGAAACGAGTTGACATCATTTCTAATTTCAACAACACCTTTTTTAAAATAATCAACGCAAATATTTGCAATTTCGATTACAGATAACACATCATTATCGTTTGGCCCGAAATTAAAAGAAGAAGAAAATTTCAATGGGTTAGAATCTAAATTAATAGCCAAAAGCAGATATCCCAAAAGTGGTTCTAATACATGCTGCCAAGGCCTCACGGAATTTGGATTACGTATTAAAATATTAGTCTCTGAGTTGATTGACCTTATTATATCTGGAATTAATCTATCTTCAGACCAGTCTCCTCCTCCTATAACATTACCTGCTCTAGCTGATGCAATTGATTTTAAATGCATTTTAAAATTTACAGGATTGAAGAAAGAATTTCTATAGGAGTCAATGATTAACTCTGAAGCAGCTTTGCTAGAACTATAAGGATCATAACCACCTAATCTATCATTTTCACGATAAGGATAGTGCCATTCTTTATTTTCATAAACTTTATCTGTTGTAATTACGACAATTGTACATTTTGTTTTAATAAATCTAACTGCATCTAACAAATTGGCAGTTCCAATTATATTAGTTTCAAAAGTTTCAATTGGATTTTTATATGATTCTCTTACGAGTGGTTGTGCAGCAAAATGAAAAATTATTTCAGGATTGATTTTTAAAACATATTCTCTCAATTGATCTTTATTCCTGATATCAGAAATTATTGAGTCACATAAAGAATCGCCATTTATTAAATTGTATATATCATTTTGATTTTTAGGCACTAAAGATATCCCACTTACTTTTGCATTAAACATGTTTAATAACATAAGCATCCATGAGCCCTTAAATCCTGTATGCCCAGTTAATAAAACTTTTTTTCCTTCAATATTTTTTTTAATAAAATTAAAATCTACCATATTTTCCATTTTGCCTTTTTCTCATTCCATAATTGCTCTAATTCAATTCTATCTCTTAGTGCATCCATACATTTCCAGAAACCAAAGTGTTTATATGCAGAAAGTTGACCGTCCTTTGCAATTTCAATAAGAGGCCCTTTTTCCCATTGAACATCTTCAACTTCACCTTCCAAATAATCGAAAATTTTATTTTCTAATACAAAAAAACCCCCATTTATCCATATTCCATCACCTGCAGGTTTTTCTTGGAAGTTTAAAACATTGTTTTCTTTATCCATTTCAATATTGCCAAATCGCCCTGGTAATTGAATTGAAGTTAATGTAGCTAGTCTTCCTGAACGCCTATGATGTTCTATTAATGATTTAATATCTATATCCGCAACACCATCACCATAAGTAAGTAAAAAAGGATTCCCGTCTAGATATCTTTTAATTTTTTTAATTCTACCTGCTGTATTTGTACTTAAACCTGTATCAACTAAGGTTACTTTGAATGAATCAATATTTGAATTATGTACTTCCAAATGATTGTTTTTTAAATCTATTGTTATATCTGAATTATGAATAAAATATTTTGAAAAATAATCTTTAATATATGAAGATTTATACCCCAAGCAAATTATAAATTCATTAAAACCATATGATTCGTAAATTTTCATAATATGCCACAAAATTGGTTTACCTCCAATTTCAACCATAGGCTTAGGTCTCGCCTCTGTTTCTTCCATTAATCTTGTACCTAATCCACCTGCGAGTATTACTACTTTCATGATTTATTTATTTTTTATTTTTATACCAGTCATATACTATCTTTAGTCCTTCTTCAAAACCAACATAAGGTCTATAATCTAATAACTTAATGATTTTTTCAATACTTGCCAAGGAATGTTTAACATCTCCAACTCTCTCTGTTCTGTAAATTGGCAATAAGTTGTTTCCGCTAATTCGATTTAACAATTCAACTAGTTCATTTAATGTTATGCTATCTCCACAGGCAACATTAACAACTTCGTGTTTTGAAATTGTACAAAAAAAGGCTTTAACATTAGCTTGAACCACGTTTTCAACGAAAGTAAAATCTCTACTTGTCAAGCCATCTCCATTAATTATTGGACTATTTTTTTCTAAAATGTTTTTACAAAAAAGTGGAATTACAGCAGCATATGGATTATTAGGATTCTGTTTTGGTCCAAATACATTAAAATATCTCAATCCGATAGAATTAATATTGTAAACTTTACTAAATACATCAGCATATAGTTCATTAACTAATTTAGTCACAGCATATGGAGAAAGAGGTGCACCTTCTACTCCTTCAATTTTAGGCAAAACTTTACTGTCTCCATAAGTTGAGGAAGATGCGGCATACACCAACCTCTTCACATGTGGGCTTTCTTTTACAGCATTAAGTATATTTAAAAATCCATCAATATTCACTGAATTTGTAGAAAGTGGATCTGAAATTGATCTTGGCACAGAACCAAGTGCTGCTTGATGAGAAACAAAGTCTATATTTTCCATCACAGATTTACAAATATCATAATCCCTAATATCACCTTCAATAAACTCAAAATTTTTGTATCCAACAAATTCATCTAAATTTTCAATGTATCCATTTGATAAATTGTCAATGACTCTTACATGACCCGCATTATACTTAAGTAGGTACTGTACTATGTTACTTCCTATGAAACCAGCACCTCCAGTTATTAGAAAACTGTTTTTTGAAATATCATTATTATGAAATGGCTGTGTGTACATATTGCTGATTTACAAACGACCGTCGATTAAATTCTTGGGAATAAAATTTTTTACATCATAAATGACCGAGCTGTTCTTTTTTAGTTTTTCTATTTCTATACTTCTAAAAGAGTGATGAGCAACAGCTAAAATTATTGCATCAAATTTGTTTTCTGTTGGAATCTCTTGTTTTGATTTTACCTTGTATTCATTTTCAACCTCTTTTGGATTGGCATGGGGGTCATAAATTGTAATATTTACATCATATGTTTTTAGCTCTTCTATTATATCAATTACTTTCGTGTTTCTTACATCGGGGCAATTTTCCTTAAAAGTAAAACCTAAAACAAGAATATTAGAATTTTTAACTCTAATTTCTTTTTTCAACATTAATTTAATCACTTCATTTGCTACATATTTTCCCATACTATCATTCATCCTTCTACCAGCCAAAATAATTTCAGGATGGTAGTTTAATTCTTGTGCTTTTTGAGCCAAATAATATGGATCAACTCCTATACAATGTCCTCCTACAAGGCCAGGTTGAAATTTTAAAAAATTCCATTTAGTAGATGCCGCTTCTAGTACATCATTAGTGTCGATTTCTAATAGTTTAAATATCTTAGATAATTCGTTTACAAATGCAATATTTATATCTCTTTGTGAATTTTCAATAACTTTAGCCGCCTCTGCAACTTTTATTGATTTTGCCTTAAAGGTTCCAGCTTTAATAATTTGTTTGTATACACTATCGATAATTTCAGCAGCACCATCTGTAGATCCTGAAGTGATTTTTAAAATATTTGCAACTGTGTGCTCTTTATCTCCTGGATTAATTCTTTCTGGACTATACCCAACAAAAAAGTCATTGTTAAATTTTAAATTACTAAATTTCTCTAAAACAGGGACACACTCATCCTCGGTTACACCCGGATAAACCGTACTTTCATAAACTACAAAATCACCTTTTTTTAATACCGAACCAATCGTTTCACTTGCTTTAATTAATGGCACCAGAACTGGTCTATTATATTTATCTGTCGGTGTTGGTACTGTAACAATAAAAAAATTGCAAGATTTTAACTCAAACTTATTATTAGTAATTTTTAATTGTCCTTTATTAAAGGTATTAATTAAATATTCACTTTCTATTTCAAGAGTTGAATCATATCCTTTATTCAATTCCTCAACCCTAGCTTCATTAATATCAAAACCAGTTGTTTCAAATTTATTTCCAAACTCAACTGCTAATGGCAATCCTACATAGCCTAGTCCTATAACTCCAATTTTAATTTTATCCATTCGATAAATTATTATATTCTTGAACTGTTTTTCTTACTCCTACATCTAGTTTTGTTTTATAACACCATCCTAAATTATTTATTTTAGATGTATCCATTAACTTTCTTGGTGTACCATCTGGCTTTGTTAGATCAAAAACAAGTTTTCCTTCATATCCAACTTCAGCAACTATCAATTCTGCTAATTCTTTTATAGAAACATCTTTACCACAACCAATATTCACTAAACCTTGTTCATTGTAGTTCTGTAATAAAAAATAACAAGCATCAGCTAAATCGTCAACATGTAAAAACTCTCTTCTTGGTGTTCCTGTTCCCCAAATAGTAACAGAAGACTCATTATTCTTTTTTGCCAAAACAATTCTTCTTATTAATGCAGGAAGCACATGTGAATTTTCAGGATGATAATTATCATTTGTACCATATAAATTGGTGGGCATGGCAGAAATAAAATTACAACCATACTGTGCTCTATAACTATCACACATTTCAATACCAGCAATTTTAGCAATAGCGTATGGTTGATTGGTTGGCTCCAAATAACCACTCAATAAATATTCCTCTTTTAAAGGTTGTGATGCCATTTTTGGATATATACAAGAGGAGCCTAGAAACAATAATTTAGTTACTTTGTTTAAATATGCTGCATGAATAATATTCGCTTCAATCATTAAGTTGTCGTAAATAAATTCAGCTCTATAAGTATTGTTTGCATGTATACCTCCTACTTTTGCAGCAGCAAGTATTACATATGCTGGTTTTTCTTTTTCAAAAAAATCATTTACAGCTTGCTGGTTTCTTAAATCTAATTCACTTGAAGTTCTTGTAACAATATTGTTATATCCTTCTTTTCTTAATTTACGTTCTAATCCAGAACCTACCATACCTCTGTGTCCGGCAATATATATTTTAGCAGTTTGCTCCATTATTATAATCCACTTTGTTTAATGTGTAATTCTTTTTTAAATAAAGTAACATCACTAGCTACCATTTCTTTGACCAATGCTGCTAAATCATACTTTGGCTTCCAACCTAATTTAGTCATTGCTTTAGTTGGATCTCCAATTAATAAATCAACTTCAGTTGGTCTATAATACTTAGGATCGACTTTCACAACAACTTGACCTTCATCCAATTTGTATTCACCATTATTTTTTATAACATAGCCTTCTTCTGCTTCATCCTTTCCCCTAAACCCTAATTCAATTCCCAACTCTGCAAAACTCATTTTCACAAAATCACGAATAGTGGTTGTAATCCCAGTTGCTAAAACAAAGTCCTCGGGTTTTTCTTGTTGCAAAATCAAATACATTCCTTCAATATAATCCTTTGCATGTCCCCAGTCTCTTTTTGCATCTAAGTTTCCTAAGTACAAACAATTGTCCATACCCAAAACAATCTTAGCAGTTGCTCTTGTAATTTTTCTTGTTACAAAAGTTTCCCCTCTTTGTGGCGACTCATGATTAAACAAAATACCATTACATGCATACATGTTATAGGCTTCTCTATAATTCACAGTTATCCAGTATGCATACAGTTTTGCAACAGCATAAGGTGAACGAGGATAGAATGGTGTAGTTTCAGATTGAGGCACTGCTTGTACTAACCCATATAGTTCCGAAGTAGATGCTTGGTATATTTTTGTTTTCTTAGTTAAACCTAATAAACGAACTGCTTCTAAAATTCTAAGCGTCCCAATTCCATCTGCATTTGCGGTATATTCAGGTTCTTCAAAACTCACATGAACGTGGCTCATTGCTGCCAAATTGTAAATTTCGTCAGGCTGAACTTCCTGAATAATACGAATTAGGTTTGTACTATCAGTTAAATCACCATAATGTAAATGAAGATGCCTGTGAGGAGTATGAGGATCCTCGTAAATATGGTCAATTCTTTGAGTATTAAACAAAGAAGATCTTCTTTTAATTCCATGAACTTCATATCCTTTGTTTAATAAAAAATCGGCCAAATATGCACCATCTTGACCTGTAATTCCAGTAATAATTGCTTTTTTCAAAATATTAGTTATTTATAGTATTAAAATTATTTTTTTAAGTAAAATAAAGATGATAATAAAATTATTGGATACCACTTATTGTCTTCTATGTTCAACACGACATGTTTTGATGACTTCGGACTTAATAATTTTTTACTAATAGCCGATTTAATTATTTCTGATTTTTCAATACGATTATCAAAATAAGCTTTTACATTATTTGACAAATAATCGACTTTGGTTACTGGAACTTTTTTGAACCCCAATTCCATTAATGAAAAATATCTGTGATGACCATCAATAATCATATTAGTTTTATGACAAACAATAATTGAAGAGATAATAACCTCAGGACTTAATGAATCAATATAAAACTTTAAAGCATTTTTTCTATCTATTACTACTTCTTCATGTGGTATTAATTCATTGATTCCTACCAATGAAACGTTTTTTATTAAATTGTCGTCAACTTTTATAGAAAACATAATTATGAACCTCTTTTTAACAACCAAGATGATGATTGTATCTTCCCTCCTAATCCATCTATTAATTCAACCCCCAATTCTTCACAAATAGGTCTTTCTGGGATAGTGTCATTATTTTGATCACCACCATTAGCAAATGCAAGTTGATACATATTACCGAATTGATTAAAAATCATTTTAATTGATTCAACAACTGTCCTATCCTTGTCTATAGAAAGAAAGCACTTATCAACTAACCTCAGGCTTTCAACTATAAAAACCCTCTCCTTTTCATCTTGAAACTCTTTAGAGCCTTTCAATGTTCTCTGAAAATCACTATTTACAATTACAAATAACTTGTCTCCATTCGCTTTTGCATTTTGAAAATACTCAATATGCCCTTTATGAATTGGGTTAAAATAACCACTAACTATAATCGCTTTTGGCTTCATTTTTCTATATTATTCTCTAAAATAACGCACAAAACTGCGCACATTTAACCTATTTTTCAACCTTTTCTGGTAACACATAAACAAAAAATCAAACATGTAAAGTGCTTGATTTTCAACTTTTTAATGATTTAAGACTATTTGAAAATACAATTAATTAGTGTGGACCACACTAATCCACCCCTACCCAATCAACTTCATACAAACACCCAACTCTTTTAATTTATCTTTTGTAAATTCTTTACTATTAAACAAGCCAACTCTAATTTTTTTATCAATTAATTTTTCTGTCTTT
>SXGU01489551.1_pt1 | contig 31914 bp, 30 predicted proteins | sample 3174531 | NCBI WGS metagenome assembly SXGU01 (sample SAMN11356863, study PRJNA531348) | freshwater metagenome | isolation source: freshwater sample F1-140 | place: China: Fuxian Lake, Yuxi | collected 2017-12-25 | reverse complement strand
TGGCTGAAGTTATTCGCTCTGGAATTCTTACCGTTCACCCAAGCCAGAGAGCTGCTGCTAGATCACTGGGTTTAAGCAATTTTCAGACCCTTCGCCATGTCGTTCTGCCTCAAGCACTTAAGAGAGTCACCCCACCGCTTCTAAATGATTTAGTGGCGCTAATTAAAGATACTGGCCTAGTTTCAATTTTGGGAGTCACCGATGCGGTAAGAGCTGCGCAAATTCAAACTGCAAAGACTTTCAATTACACCCCATATGTAATGGCCGCAATCATCTTCCTGCTAGTGACAATTCCTTTGACGCGCTGGACTGATCGGATGCTGAGAAACTCCTATGAGCGAGAGAATGCAGTGGGGCAAGCATGAGTCAGGTGGTGTTGCAACTCGAAAAAGTTCGAAAGAGCTTTGGAAGCGAGGTAGTCCTAGAAGATATTTCCTTTAAAGTCTTAGAGCATAAAGCCACGGTTTTCATTGGCGCATCTGGCAGTGGAAAGTCGACGCTGCTGCGCTGCATAAATTTACTTGACCAGATTGATGATGGACAGATACTTCTTGATGGGCAAGATATCTCTGCAGCAGATGTAAATCCTGATGAGGTGAGAAAGAAGTTAGGTATGGTCTTTCAATCCTTTAATCTCTTTCCTCACATGACGGTGCTTGAAAATGTTATTTTGGCTCCTACCAAGGTGCAGAAGGTGGCAAAAGAGAAGGCGATAGATGAGGCTTTGGAGCTATTAAATAAGTTTGGTCTCAAGGAGAAGGCTGATCAATATCCAGATCGGCTTAGTGGGGGTCAGCAGCAGAGAGTTGCCATTATCCGCTCCCTTGCCAGGCACCCTCGTCTGCTATTACTAGATGAGATAACGAGCGCCCTTGATCCAGTCTTGGTTAATGAAGTTTTAAGCACGGTTAGAGATCTAAAGAGCGAGGGAATGACGATGGTCCTAGCCACCCATGAGATGGGTTTTGCCAAACAGGTAGCCGATGAGCTCTGTTATCTGCATCAGGGAAGAATTCTGGAGTGGGGAGATCCTTCGAAAGTTCTCCAAAGTCCAAAGAAAAAAGAGACTAAAGAGTTTCTCCGCCGCCTCCATCAAGCAGGCAGATTGTAGATAAGTTGGATTTTTTCATATTTGCCCCCTAATATATGGCCCAGGTCATGAGTCTCAGTTCATAGCCCCGGCTAACTGAGCGGCAACCCTCCACCACGGTGGGGTGCTCCGGGTGAAGACCAGGTCGATAGCAAAGTGCCATCGGCAAGCGTGGGTCTGCAAAATAATTCAGGCCCCCTGGATATTAGGGAGGTTTATTTCGTGTCATCTTTTTCCGTAACAGAAGCTCATTTTGAAACTCGTCAGATTCATGCCGGTCAAGTTCCAGATCCAACAACCGGAGCAAGAGCGTTGCCGCTTTATCAGACTACGGCATATCAATTCCGTGACACCAAGCATGCTGCGGATTTATTTGGCCTTGCAGAACTGGGCAATATCTACACCAGAATAATGAATCCCACTCAAGATGCAGTGGAGCAGAGAATTGCATCACTTGAAGGGGGTGTAGCAGCACTACTTCTTTCATCTGGTTCTGCTGCAACCACCTTTGCTGTACTAAATGTTGCAGAGGCTGGAGACCATATAGTTTCTTCGCCATCACTATATGGCGGAACTTACAACTTATTTCATTACACCTTGCCAAAATTTGGCATTGAAGTGACCTTTGTTGACAATCCAGAAGATGCGGAAAGTTGGAGAAAGGCTGCTCGTCCAAATACTAAGGCTTTCTTTGGTGAAACTATTGCGAATCCAAAAAATGATCTCTTGGATATTGAGTCAGTTGCGAAAGTTGCTCATGAGGTTGGAGTCCCATTGATTGTTGATAATACAGTAGCCACGCCATTTCTAATTCGCCCCATTGAATATGGCGCCGATGTGGTAGTTCACTCAGCAACCAAGTTTCTATCAGGCCATGGCAATGCGGTAGTTGGAGCAATCGTTGATTCTGGAAAGTTTGATTATGCAAAATATCCAGAGCGCTTCAAGAATTTCAATCAACCAGATCCCAGCTATAACGGAATTGTTTATGCTCAGGCGCTTGGGGTTGGATCAGCATTTGGCGCAAATTTAGCTTATATTTTCAAGATTCGACTTACTCTTCTTCGTGACATCGGAGCTGCAGTTTCTCCCTTTAATGCTTGGTTATTGGCGCAGGGACTTGAAACTCTCTCATTGCGCATAGAACGTCATGTTGATAACGCCCTTGCTACAGCTAAATGGCTTGAGAGCCATGCTCAAGTTCTAAAGGTGAACTACGCCTCGCTTGAATCATCTCCTTGGAATAAGTTAGCCAAGAAATATGCTCCAAGAGGCAGTGGCTCAGTTCTTTCCTTTGAAATAAAGGGTGGGATTGAAGCTGGCAAAAGATTTATAGAGGCTCTAAATATCTTCTCCCACGTGGCAAATATTGGTGATGTTCGATCTCTTGCTATCCATCCAGCATCAACAACTCATTCACAGCTCAGTCCTGCTGAGCAGCTAAGCGCGGGAGTGACTCCTGGTTTAGTGCGTTTAAGTCTGGGAATCGAAAATATCGCAGATATTAAGAGTGATCTAGAAAAAGCCTTTGCCGCGGCAAAGTAATTCTGAGAGCTGTTAAATAATATGACGATAAGCGAGACCGCTACCGGAGCATGGTTAGAATTTCATGATCCGGGGTTTCGCCGTTTTCACAAATTGGGCGATCTCCAGCTAGCATCCGGTGAGACCTTGCCTGATGTAACAATTGCTTATCAAACTTGGGGTGAGCTAAATAGCGATAGGTCAAATGCGATACTCGTTAATCACGCCCTAACTGGCTGGTCAGATGTATCTGCATGGTGGCCAGACATGGTTGGAGCAGGCTTTCCTCTCGATAGCGATAAATATTTCATAATCTGCCCGAATGTAATTGGGGGATGTCAAGGAAGCACGGGACCATCATCGCTTGCACCCGATGGCAAGCGATGGGGTTCAAGGTTTCCCTACCTCTCCATTCGGGATATGGTGGCAGCGGAAGTTGAATTAAGTCGGCAGCTAGGTATTGAAAAGTATCTACTTGCGGTTGGGCCATCACTTGGGGGAATGCGATCACTGGAGTGGGCGATAGAGTATCCAGAGAAAGTGGGAGCGATCTGCACGATTGGATCATCAGCCGTCGCGACGGCAGATCAAATCGGGGCTGCATCCATTCAAATCCAAGCCATCAAGGCGGACCCATATTTCAATGGTGGGGATTATTACGAGCAGGAAACCGGTCCGATTCAAGGCATGGCAATTGCTCGGAAGATTGCCCATCTAACCTATCGCAGCGAATATGAGATGGACATGCGCTTCGGTCGAGACATGCAAGGGGATGAGACTGGTCGCTTTGCAGTGGAGTCATACCTGGATCATCAAGGGTTAAAGTTGCAACGCCGTTTTGATGCCAATACCTATATTTGCCTTACCGAGGCGATGAATTCTCATGATATCGGGCGAGACCGAGGCGGAGTGGTAGCAGCGCTTTCAACTGCTCAACGCCCAGTTATTGTGGTCTCGATTGATACCGATCGCCTCTTTCCGGCGCGCTTACAGGAGGAGATTGTTGAGCTTACGCCAACAGCCCTTCCTCTCAAGCAGATTTCATCTCCCTTTGGCCATGATGGATTTTTGATCGAAGTTGAGCGTGTAGGTCAGATAATCAGGGAAAGTTTGGAGTTGGCCCACTCAAAGTAAGGAATAAAGTGGTTTGGATGTGCATTTACCCCTGTGGACAATTTATAATATAGCCATAGCCGATTCCCCAAAAGGCTAGAGGCAAAAAAGAAGTTTTGACAGTTCGTCAAACAAAAGCAAAGGACTAATTCGTGGCTGTATCTCGTGCGCCCAAAAACGCAGGTAAGAAAAAGAGCCTTGCAAAAAAGAGCACGAAGAGCGTTGCTAAAAGTTCGATAAAGAAAGATAAAAAGGGTGCTAAGCCCAAAGGTCCAAGACTATTTCCTACCAAGGCAGAACTTGAAGCAATGAAGCTGGCAAGGGAGGCAAAAGCTAAGCCAGCTGAAAAGAGTGGCCCGCGACGCTTTCCAACGAAGGCAGAACTTGAAGCAGCAAAGGCTGCAGCGGCTGGAGTGAACAAGCCTGCAGGCAAGAAGATAATTGAAAAAGTTGATGGCGAGGAAGTTGAGCTAGAAGAAGTTGAATTAGAAGATCTTGAGAAGTTAGTTTCTGAAACCGGGGAAGAAGTTGTTGAAGGCGCAAGTGATGTTCGAGTTGTTAATCTAACTGAGGAAGCCAAGAAGGAAGAGGGAGAGTTCACCCTTAAGGATTCAGAAGAAGATGATGCGCCGCCTCAGACTGTATTAACGGCAGGTGCTACTGCAGATCCAGTAAAGGACTATCTCAAGCAGATTGGTCGAGTAGCTCTTCTAAATGCTGAACTTGAAGTTGAGCTTGCTATGAGAATTGAAGCTGGATTATTTGCTGAAGCAAAGTTGAATTCAGGCGAGAAGATGGAACGTTCATTTAAGCGAGAGCTAGAGTGGATTGCAGAGGATGGTAAGAGAGCAAAGAATCATCTTCTTGAAGCAAACCTTCGCCTCGTTGTTTCTCTTGCTAAGCGCTATACCGGTCGAGGAATGCTATTTCTTGATCTAATTCAAGAGGGAAACCTAGGTTTAATTCGCGCCGTAGAGAAATTTGATTACACAAAGGGATATAAGTTCTCAACCTATGCAACCTGGTGGATTCGCCAGGCAATCACACGCGCCATGGCAGATCAGGCAAGAACTATTCGTATTCCCGTACATATGGTTGAAGTTATTAATAAATTAGCACGAGTTCAGCGTCAGATGCTTCAAGATCTCGGACGCGAACCAACCCCAGAAGAGCTCGCCAAAGAGCTTGATATGACCCCTGAGAAGGTTGTTGAAGTCCAAAAGTATGGTCGCGAGCCAATCTCGCTTCACACCCCACTTGGTGAAGAGGGAGATTCAGAGTTTGGTGATTTGATTGAAGACTCTGAGGCGATTGTTCCTGCAGATGCAGTTTCATTTACTCTCCTTCAAGAGCAGCTTCACTCAGTGCTAGATACTCTCTCAGAGCGCGAGGCGGGCGTTGTTGCGATGCGCTTTGGATTAACCGATGGCCAGCCTAAGACCCTTGATGAAATTGGCAAGGTCTACGGAGTTACCCGCGAGCGCATCCGCCAGATTGAATCTAAAACTATGTCCAAGCTTCGCCATCCATCAAGATCGCAAGTACTACGCGATTACCTAGATTAGGAGATAGTTCATGTCAGATCGTCCAAAGATTTTTGTAAAGCCCAACGGTTCAATCCGCGTAAGCGGCGCCGCTGATTTTGTTGATGCAGAGGGCAATGTTCTTGAAACAAAAGAGAATTTCTCTCTCTGTCGCTGCGGACACTCTAAAGAGAAACCATTCTGTGATGGCTCCCACCGAGACGCAGGATTTACCGCCGAATAACTCGCTCTGGGCAGAAGGTTTTAAGCAGAGCGCTAAGAGAAAAGAATTTGATAATTCTTACGATGTTGCAATAATCGGTGGCGGTTTCTCAGGGCTATGGTCGGCCTATCACCTACTGAAGTTAGATCCTAAACTCTCTATCGTCATCTTTGAAGCAAAATCAATTGGCTATGGAGCAAGCGGAAGAAACGGCGGCTGGGTTTCATCAGATTATCCGGTCTATCGAAAGACTCTTGAAAAGCGCCATGGTATTGATGCCACTAACAATCTCTTTAAAGCGCTGGCTAGCGCCATTGATGAGATTGGTCAGATAGCAGAACAGATAGCTCCCAAGGCAAGTTTTGTTAAAGCAGGAACGGTCACATTTGCTCGAAATAAAGCGCAAGAGAGACGACTAAAAGAGAGCGCTGACTCGGAACATAGCTGGAAGTCTGCAGGCGAGATTGGTCAGTTAATTCAAGTATCTGAATTAAGGGGCGGATTATTTAATCCGCAATGTGCAGCGGTTAATCCATTCCAACTTGTTTTGGGGCTGGCAAACTACTTAGAGAGCAAAGGAGTAGTAATAGCCGAGGGAGCATTTGCTACCCAGACAAGTGACGGAGTCTTAGCAAATAGCTCACTAGTGAAGGCTCCAGTAGTTATTAGGGCGAGTGAGGCTTTCTCTGATCCTGGGCGAGAATTTATCCCGCTCTACTCTCTCATGATTGCTAGTGAAACTTTGTCTGAAGAAATCTGGGATCAAATAGGGGTAAAGGATCGCTTTACCTTTGCGGAAGGTACGCACTTGGTTAATTACGCACAACGCACTGCAGATAATCGCCTTGCAATTGGTGGTCGTGGGGCTAGCTATCCCTTTGGCTCAAAACTTATTGAAGAGAAGGAAATGACTAGCGCTGTCCATCAAAGCTTAGAGGCAATGGCTAAGCGCTGGTTTCCAGTTTTGAAAAATGTGAAATTTACTCATGCTTGGGGTGGGGCAGTAGCAATTACCCGTAATTGGGAGCCATATGTTCATTTTAATAAGTCAACTGGTTCTGCTCGTCTTGGCGGCTATGCAGGAGATGGCGTGACTATGAGTTATTTAGCAAGCAAAATATTGGCTGATTTAATTGTTGGCAGAGAAAGTAATGTTACAAATCTGCACTTTGTAAATCGCGAAATTAGAAAATGGGAGATAGAACCACTTCGATATTTAGCAGTGAACTCGTTGGTGAAACTTAGTGGGATTGCAGATAAAGAAGAAACTAGAACTGGGAGACCCAGTCTGGTCTCAAGGCTTATTTCGCCGTTGATTCTGCGCTAAGGCGCTCAGTCTCATCATCTATGCGAGCAGCTGTGCTTGCTAGCCCATCTTGGTATTTCTTAGCGTGGTGAGCACAGAAAAGTAATTCAAATCCATTGGCCATTACCGCACGAACATACGCCTGAGCTCCGCAACGATCACAACGATCAAGAGCGCTAAGGGGAGATGAGGTAAGCAATAGATTTTCAGTCATTTCTGGCCAACCTTTCCTGTGCTTGTTAGGTTCTAGTGGAACATCAAACCACCTCTGGCTTATTCCCCGCAGGTCGAATTCAAAGTTTTTTCTCATAATTGATGACTTTCTTCACTGAAAATCGAAATCCACACCCTTTTCGGCGCGTATTGCCAGGCTACTTTGATCTCATAGATACCCTTGCCCATCGTGGCAGAGACTCCAAGCGCAGACCAAGTGCGCAGTGTAGAAAAGTCCTACTCAGCGAAAGATCTCTCAGTATTAGAAGGTCTTGATGCTGTTCGCAAGCGCCCCGGAATGTATATCGGTTCAACCGATGGTCGCGGCCTTATGCATTGTCTCTGGGAAATTATTGATAACGCTGTGGATGAGTCACTTGCGGGTTATTGCAAGAAGATAGAAATTAATTTAGAAAAAGATGGATCTATTGAAGTCCATGATGATGGACGAGGTATTCCGGTTGATAAGGAACCTAAAACTGGTCTTACTGGAGTAGAAGTTGTAATGACCCGCCTTCATGCTGGTGGAAAGTTTGGTGGGGGCTCATATGCGGCAACTGGAGGCCTTCATGGCGTAGGAGCATCTGTTGTAAATGCTCTGGCATCTCGCCTTGATGTTGAAGTAGATCGCGATGGAAAAATCTATTGGATGTCCTTTAAACGCGGTGTTGCTGGAATCTTTGAGGGTGATGGCCCCAATGCTTCATTTGAACCTAAATCAGGGCTTCGCATAATTGGAAAAGTCTCTGCAAAGATCACTGGAACAAGAATTAAGTGGTGGTCAGATAAACAAATATTTCTAAAGGATGCACAGCATGATTTAGAGGAGATCTACACCAGGGCTCGACAAACTTCTTATCTAGTCCCAGGTCTTACTCTGGTTGTAAATGACAATCGCAGTAAAGATAAGAGCTCGGAGATTTTCTTTCATAAAGGTGGAATTTCGGAATACTGCCACTTTATTCAGCCAGATGAGGCAGTAGGAGATGTAATTCGCTTAACTGGTCAAGGCCACTACCAAGAGACAGTTCCAGTTCTTGATGAAAAAGGCCATCTCGAGCCTCAAGAAGTTGAGCGAGATATGGGCGTTGATATCGCTATTAAATGGGGTAATGGCTATGAGAGCACAGTTCGCTCCTTTGTAAATATCATCGCAACTCCAAAGGGCGGAACCCATGTGCAAGGCTTTGAGAAGGCTTTAGTAAAAACGTTTAACGAGTTCCTTCGCTCTAAAGGCGTTCTAAAGAAGAATGAACTTGATGTAATTAAGGAAGATATCCTCGAAGGACTAACTGCAGTGGTAACAGTTCGTATGCAAGAACCACAATTCGAAGGTCAGACTAAAGAGGTTCTAGGAACTCCTGCGGTAACAAAGATTGTGACTCAAGTAGTCTCAGATGAGCTTAAGAAGTTCTTTACAACCACTAAACGAATCGATAAGGCCAACGGACTACTTGTGTTAGAGAAAGTTGCTAACGCTTCGAGAACTCGTATTTCATCAAGAGCTCACAAGGAGTTGCAACGTAGAAAGAACGCCCTTGAAAGCTCATCGCTTCCTGCCAAGCTATCTGATTGTCGCTCTGAGGATGTTTCGCGAACTGAGCTATTTATTGTTGAAGGTGAGTCAGCTCTTGGAACTACTAAGGCTGCAAGAAATTCGGAGTTCCAAGCAATTTTGCCACTCAAAGGAAAGATTCTAAATGTTCAGAAAGCCTCACTCTCTCAGATGCTTGATAACGCAGAGTGCGCAGCAATCATCCAAGTAATTGGGGCTGGATCTGGGAAGTCTTTTACTCTTGATGATGCTAGATACGGAAGAGTTATTCTGATGTCAGATGCAGATGTTGATGGCGCACACATCCGCTGTTTAATGCTCACGCTGCTATATCGTTATATGAAGCCGCTCATTGATGACGGACGAGTCTTTGCTGCAATTCCGCCACTTCATCGCATAGAAGTTATTGGTGGGGGCGGCAAGAAGGGAGAGGTGCACTACACCTACTCCGATGATGATATGAAGAAACTATTGACCGACTTGAAGAAGCAAGGCAAGAGATGGAAAGAGCCTCTGCAGCGTTATAAAGGCCTTGGTGAGATGGATGCAGATCAGCTCCGCGAAACCACTATGGATCCTGATAAGCGCACACTGAGAAGAATCACCATTAAAGATGCAGCAGAGGCTGAAAAAATCTTCGAACTATTGATGGGAAATGAAGTTGCGCCTCGAAAAGAGTTTATAGCAACTGCAGATATCGATCGCGAAAGAATTGACGCTTAAGCAATTAGAGTGCGTCGCGCTGTTGCGTATTTGGCGCTAACTTCACTTAACTCATCGGATACTTGATTTCGCAGCGCCTCTTCGCTCTTTAATAGCGCGGTCAGCTTGGAGATCGTTGACTTTAACTCCTTAGCTTCAGCATCTAACTCAATTTTTGACATCTTGGTCAGTCTTCTAAGGGGCATATCTAGGATGTAGGTGGCTTGTTCCTCACTTAGCTTAAAACTCTTCATGAGTGCTTCTTTTGCTTCATTTGCATCATCGCTTCCCCTAATTATTTTTACCACTTTATCGATATCTATAATTGCCTTTAGAAGGCCTTCAACTAGGTTTAGACGGGCAGTGGCCTTAGCTTTTCTAAAGTTAGATCTTCTTGTTACTACCTGGATTCGATGATCAATAAAGACCTGAAGCAGTTCTTTTAAACCTAAAGTCTTTGGCTTGCCATTAACCAGGGCAACAGCATTGATAGAGAAGGCATCCTCCAGTGGGGTGAGCTTGTAGAGGTTTTCTAGTACCGCCTCTGGCTCAAATCCATTTTTAACCTCAACGACAACCTTTGTTCCAGATTGTCCATCGGTTAGATCAATAATGTCTGAGATGCCTTGAATCTTCTTTGATTTAACTAGCTCGCTAATACGTTCGACTACCTTTTCAGGTCCGATATTAAATGGAAGTTCGGTAATGGTAATTCCAGATTTACGAGCGCTCACTTTGCCAATCTCAACTTTGGCACGAACTTTGAAAGCACCTTTTCCGCTTTGGTAAGCCTCAAGGATGCCTTCTTTGCCGATAAGGCTTCCTCCAGTTGGAAAATCAGGTGCAGGTATGATCTTCATTAACTGCTTTAAAGTTGCGCTGGGATTTTCAATTAGATGCTTTGTGGCTTGAATTACTTCACCTAAGTTATGCGGAGCCATATTTGTGGCCATTCCAACCGCAATACCTGTTGCGCCATTTACCAAGAGATTAGGAAAAGCTGCCGGTAGAACTAATGGTTCTAATATCTGTCCATCATAATTTGCGCCGAAATCAACGGTATCTTCATCGGCTTCCTCCACCATCATGAGCGCAGCACTTGCAAGTCTTGCTTCCGTGTAGCGCATAGCTGCGGGCCCTGCATCAAGTGAGCCAAAGTTTCCATGTCCATCAACTAATGGCAGGCGCATTGAAAAGTTCTGCGCCATGCGAACCAGTGCGTCATAAATTGCTCCATCGCCGTGGGGATGCAATTTACCCATCACCTCACCAACAACACGCGCACTCTTAACATGGCCTTTATCTGGGCGCAGTCCCATTTCTGACATCTGGTGGAGAATTCTGCGATGCACTGGCTTCAATCCATCCCTGGCATCAGGAAGCGCTCTGGAGTAAATAACTGAATAGGCATACTCTAGAAATGAATCGGACATCTCGGATGAGACATCGATATCAACTATTTTCCCTGGAAATTCTCCTGGCTTAGCAGCCACTATTCTCTTACCCGAGCTCTTGCCTGAATCTGATTTAGCCATGGCGTGATTCTGCCAAGTAAAGTGTGGATTACTTGGGATTGACGCTCGGTCTAGCCCCGATAGTTGTGACACATCCACTGGCTAATGTGTTTCCAGCCCTTAGAGATGATTCTAAATCTTTAGATTCAATCCATCTTCCAATGAATCCAGCAGCAAATGCATCTCCAGCTCCGGTGGAATCAATTGCAGTAATTGGCAGAATTGGAGAATCTACTATCTCTTGCCCTCTTGATTTACCAATTGCCCCTTGACTACTTGTCGTTATGACAACGGTCTCAACATCTTTAGACAGTTCATTTAAGGCACCTTCAAGATCGCTATTTCCGGTCAGAAATTCTGCTTCAGCCTGATTCATAATTAATAGATCCATTAATTTACATCTTTGGCGACAGGCATCCACCCCAAGGTTGTTCATCACTCCAACCGATCCGGGATTAAAGAAGATTTCTAAGTTAGCTTCTCTCATTTTATTAATCATTCGAAGAACTCCTGCTTGGGAGAGGGGATTAAAGAGGGCATAGCCTGAGAGCAATACAGCGCTAAATCTGGTGAGATCAGGTAGATCTAACTCGCTAAGACCTGAATTTGCTCCCCTATCCGGAAACATTGATCGCTCACCATTTTGATCAACTAGCACCACAACAATTCCAGTTTGATGCTCTTTTAAAAACTCAGGTTTGTATTCAATGTTCCAGGCATCAAATTCATTAGCAATAACTCGACCAGCTGCATCATCTCCAAGACGACAGACATAGAAGACTTTATGGCCAGATGAGGCGAGCCAGGTAGCGGTATTTGCTGCAGCTCCGCCGCCATGGGTTGAAATCTGAGAGATTGTGTCACTACCTAGATACATCTGCCCTTGCATCTTAACAATCACATCAAGCATGGCATCGCCAATGCAGAGAATTTGAGCCATAGCTACTTAAGTGCTACTGCAATCTGAGCTGCTAGAGCAGCATTTGCCTTAATTATTTCAATATTTACTCTTAGAGATTCACCATTGGAATTGGAGTGGAAATATTCCAGCAGGAATGGCGTCACGGCTTTTCCGGTAATTCCAGCTGTCTTTGCTTTAGCAAGACCATTAAAGAGGAGTTGATCATGTAGAGCTTTCTCCATCTGGTTTCCAACGGGATTTGCAACGATTAGCGCAGAATTGTTTGTGTCTACATCACCTCGAGCCCTCCAAATTTGCGCAATATCTTGTGGTGTATCGGCTCTATGTTCTAATTCAAAGCCAGAGTCAGTTAGATAAAAGCCAGGAAATTTATTTGTCTTATAGCCAAGAATTGGCACAGATAAGGTTTCAAGTCTCTCCAAAGTAGCGCTGACATCAAGAATAGATTTTGCTCCTGAGCAGACGACTAAAACTGGAGTATTTGCTAAAGCTAGGAGATCTGCCGATTCATCCCAGCTCTGCCAAGCTTCACGATGAACTCCGCCTAACCCTCCGGTGGCAAAGAGTGAGATACCAGCCATATTGGCGATATGTGATGTGGCAGCAACTGTAGTAGCGGCGCTCTTTTTCTGAGTTGAAATAATTGCCAAATCTCTTATCGATGCCTTCAAGATGTTTTCATCATTTGCAATTTGCGTTAATTGATCTGGTTCTAGTCCGATATGAATCTGCCCATCGATAATTGCAATAGTTGCCGCAGTTGCGCCAGCTTCAGTAACGATTTGCTCAACTTCTAAGGCCACCTCAAGATTCTTAGGCCGGGGCAGTCCATGGGTGATGATTGTCGATTCAAGAGCAACTACTGGGCTCTTGTCTCTAAGGGCTTTGGCTACTGCCGCTGAATATTTGATCATAAGAGGTCTAGGTTACTGGAAAGATGGGGCAGTGGCCTACCTGCTCTCAGATTTATCTCAATCGATATTTGCAACACTTGGGGTATCTAACTGCATTAATTCTTTAGGGCTTAGCAATAATGAAGGCCAGAGAGAGTGCTTACTTCTTGTTGATGGTATGGGAGTAAATGCTCTAGAGATAGTCAGTAAAGAGCTACCGATATTTTCACAAATTAAAAACCATAACCAATTGCAAGCTACTTTTCCTTCCACAACTTCTGCCAGTTTGACCTCTCTTGGCACCGGTTGTGCGGTTGGAGTTCATGGAATGGTTGGTTACACGATGAGAGTTCCCAATAGTGGAACTCCAGAGCGATTATTAAATGCGCTTAAATGGGATGAGCGAGTAGATCCTTACATCTGGCAATCAGAGGCTACTTTGTTTGAGCGAGCAAAAAAACAAGGAGTTAAGGTCTCTCATATTGCAGCAAAGCGTTATGAAGAAACAGGTTTCACTAGAGCTGCACTTCGTGGCGCCGATTACTATGGTGTGAATCAAGTAGATGAGATGGTTGATCAAGCAAAGAGCGCTCTTAGTACTACTAGATCTTTTGCTTATCTATATCTAAATGATGTAGATGATGCCTCGCATCGTGAGGGCTTAGGCTCTGAGAAGTTTCACTATGCCATGGCAAAGAGCGCAGATTTAATTTTGAAACTTATTGAGAATCTACCCAAAGGAAGCAGGCTATGGGTCACCTCAGATCACGGGATGATTAACCGGGATGATTTTGTAGTTTTAGGAAAAGAAAATGACCTTCTTAAAAATGTAGAGTTGCTAGGGGGCGAGCCGAGGGTGCGCTATCTCTATCTAAAGCCAGGGAGCGTTGATGAGACAAAATCACAATGGCAGGAATTCTTTAAAGAAAAGGTAACTCTCTACACTCGGCAAGAGGCTATTGCACTGAATCTATTTGGCCCTGAGGTATTGGATAAGAATATGGAGCGCATTGGCGACTTGATTGCTATTGCTAACGGGGAATTCATTTTGGTTGAGAGTGAGAGGCAAGAACTGCAACTATCCATGGTTGGGCATCACGGAGGAACCACTCAAGCTGAGACTGCAATACCTTTATTCAGCGCTGATATTTGAGGTTTTACTCTTCCTCTTGTTCATCTTTCTTCTTGCCTCGCCCAAACATAATGTCATCCCAAGATGGAATTGAAATCCGCTTGGTTACTCCATCCTTCTTGGCATCAGGAGCAATCTCCTTTACCCCACTTGTCTCCTCTAAAAGGTTTGGATCGGTCCTAACTGCAACTAAGCGAGGCGGTTGAGGAGATTCACCTTCCATCGGAAAGAGAACTCCATGATCACTTAATCGATCGTTTTTCGGTGTGCTCTTTTGAGAAACTTCTTCTCCATTAATCCATCTAGCGCCATCATCTCGTGAGTGAAGAGTTCGCTTATTTGCATCAAAGCTCCAGGTTGCCTCTGATTGTCCATCTCGTGATGGATAGGTCAGAACTAGATGCCAACTTCCATCATCTAGCCTCCAGGTATTCCAAGAGATCTGATTCATATTTACGCCCCGCGGAGCAAGACGTTGAATAACTAGCTCTGAGAGGGGAAGTGAAGTTCCTTTCGGAGAAGCCTTCTCTGCCAATTCAATGATCCAAGCGCGCTCTTGCAGAATCGGACTTGCATAACGCTCAACTTTTTCAATAGAAAGTCCTGAAATGCGAGCAACTTCAGCGAAGCTCTCTCCGGCTCTAAGGCGAGCTTGAATTTCTTTGATAGAAAATTGTGGAGCGCTCTCAACTACGGTTGCTAAACGGCGCTCATTAACAGCAGCACGCAAACTGTCACTTACTCTTAGTGAGAAATTATTACCATCGCTATCACTTAGCTCTAGATGCTCTCCATCTTGAGAGCGTGCAATAAAGCGCAAGTCTGTCATGGGTAAAGATTGCCATAAGATTAGTGAAATCTGAGGGAAATTAGGCTTAGAGTTGAATTACTTTTGCCTTCCAAAGCCTAAGAAATGGTAGAAGTGAAAGTAAAGCAATTAACATACAGGCCACTGGCACGATAAATGCGACAGTTGAGCCATATGTGTCAATGATGTATCCAGTAATTGCAGCAGGAATAGCCCCACCAAGATTAAGTGCAGAGATCGACCATGCCAAAACTTCAGTGGTGCGCTTAGGACTAACGGAGCGCTCAGCAACAGCAAATCCGGCGGTGAGTAGAGGCGCTATTGCTAGGCCATTGATAAAAAGCGCAATAGCCAAAATTGTTAAGTTACCAGTAAATATCTGTGCAGCAAGATAAATTGGAAGGGTCAGAAGGGCTAGAGCAAAAACTGAGAGAATAAATCTTCGTGCCTCATTAATTTTCCAATGCAACGATCCACTTATAAATGCTGAGATTCCAGAGCTAAAGGACCAGATCGCGATATAGAAACCGCTATATTCACGGATACCAAATTCATCAAGATAGCCGACAAGGACTAAGCCAGTTGATCCAAAGAATGCTCCAACTGCCATCATGGGAATAAACAAAGCTTTTATAAATCTATCTTTTATAAGCAATGAATGATCATCACCGACTTCGCGGGGATGGGCTGGCGGCTGAGTTCTTCGCTGCGAGAGAAAGAGCAGCGTTCCCACACTGATAAATCCCATCGCAGTAAATATTGCAGCCTCTGGAAAGAAGAAAGATGCGGTAATTGCAGCCAGAACTGGGCCGCTAGTAAAGATCACTTCATCAACTAGTGCCTCAAAAGAATATGCGGTATCAATAAGCTTTCGATCGTCACCAATTACGTGTATCCAGCGCCTTCTAACCATTTGCCCTGAGCCAATTACAAATCCTTCAAAGATTATTGCTGCGGTAAACCAACTCCAGGTAGGAGCATCGCTCTTAACTAAGTACACAAAGAGGCCCAGGAAAATCAGATGAATTGGAGCGGTTATAGATAAAACTTTATTTTGGCCAATTTGATCTGCGACCCTAGACCAAAGCGGTGTGGCTACTGATAAGACCAGTGATGCCACCATTGATAATGCTCCAGCTAGGGCATATGAGCCAGTTTCGGCAACAACGAATAGAACAATTGCGATGTAGAGCATTGAAATAGGCATGCGCAAAATGAAGCCTGCAAAAGAGAAGTTCCAACCTCCAGGCACGGCAAATAATCTTTTGTAGGAGGTGAGCATGAAGGCAAGTCTACTTGGCATCGAAGAAACTATGATTAGATTGGAATATGTCGTTAAACCTTGAGTTATTAGCCCTTGCTGAGAAAATTGCGCTCAGCGCTGGGGAGTTGCTCTTGGATAGGCCAAGCAAGTTTGAATTAGATGAAAAAAGTGGTGCTCTTGATTTTGCAACTCAGAAAGATCATCAGAGCGAATCTTTAATTGTGAGCCAAATTCTTGCTCAAAGGCCTTTGGATGGATTGATTGGAGAAGAAGGTGCAAATAAAGAGAGTGAATCTGGAGTTACTTGGGTAATTGATCCTATTGATGGAACTGTGAATTATCTATATGACTTACCTGGCTGGTGTATCAGTATTGCAGCAAAGAACAAAGAAGAATACATAGCAGGCGTGGTCTATTCGCCTACAACGAATTCACTCTGGAAAGCATCAAAGTCAAATGGAGCTTTTCTTAATAATTCACCAATTAAGTGTAATGATCCAGTAAATCTTGATAGGGCTTTAGTAGGCACTGGCTTTGCATATGACATCAACAATCGAAAAGTGCAAGCAAAGATAATTGAAGAACTACTTCCTCAAGTAAGAGATTTAAGAAGACTTGGTGCGTGTGCTGTTGATATCTGCCATGTAGGAAGTGGCGCACTTGATGCTTACTTCGAAGCGGGAGTAAATGAATGGGATTATGCTGCGGCATCACTAATTGCCCAAGAAGCGGGGGCCACTTTTTCAGTTACTAAGGCAAGTGATGGATCTTCAAGGAGCTCGGTAATTGTCGCTGGCCCATTTCTTCATGCCGCCCTTAGCGCCCAAATTCAGGGGCAATAGCCCACTTTCTGCCCTAATCTTTAGCGATTTAGCACTTGGCCTCAAGGTATGGCAAGATACGGCGAGTTGTTAGGCCAATCCTTTGGAAAAGGCCTGAAATATAAATAAAGACTAATTGTGAGGACAAAATAATGAACGTGCTCGATGCGCTAGATGCCGCCTCTCTCCGTAAGGACCTCCCTAATTTCCGTCCCGGTGATGAGTTAAAAGTTCATGTCCGCGTTATTGAAGGCAGCAAGAGCCGTATTCAGATCTTCCAAGGCCTAGTAATTGCTCGTCAAGGATCTGGAGTTCGCGAAACTTTCACAGTTCGCAAAATCTCCTATGGCGTTGGCGTTGAGAGAATTTTCCCAGTTCATGCTCCTGTTATTGAAAAGATTGAGGTAGTAAGAAAAGGCGAAGTTCGTCGCGCCAAACTCTTCTATCTCCGTGATCTTCGTGGCAAAGCTGCCAAGATTCGTGAGCGTCGTGGAACAGATGACCTAGAGGTTTTATATTCAACATCATCAACTAATCCAGTTGCAGAAGTTGCTCCAGTTGCAGAGGTTGTTGAGGTAGCTGCTCCAGAAGCTGTTGTTGAAGAGAGCCTTGCTCCAGAGAGCGCGCAGGTAGCAGAGGAATCAACTCCTACTGAAACTGAACCAACTAAGTCTTAAAGCCCAGAGAAATGTCGCCTAAAGCGAAGGGCAGTAGCCTTCGCGAGCTACCTATTCTCATCATCTCGGCGCTAGTTCTATCAATCATCGTCAAAACTTTCTTCATTCAATTCTTCTATATCCCCTCTGGCTCTATGGAGAACACGCTTCAGGTTAATGATCGTGTGGGAGTAAACAAGTTTGGGGCTCTCTTTAGCGACATTAAGAGGGGCGAAGTTGTAGTTTTTAGAGATCCAGCTAATTGGCTTTCGCCAAATTATGATGACACCGCGGGTTTTCGCAAAGTAATAAAGGACTCTTTAGTTTTCGTTGGAGTCCTTCCAGATCCCTCTAAGCAATACTTAATCAAGAGAGTTATCGGAGTTGGTGGCGATAAAGTTCGTTGCTGCGGCAAAGATGGAAAAATTGAAGTCAATGGCATGAGTATTAATGAGCCCTATATTTACGAAGGCGATAAGCCCAGTGATTCAGAATTCGAAGTAGAAGTTCCACAAGGATTTATCTGGGTTATGGGAGATCACCGCGGAGCTAGCGCAGATTCTCGCTTCCATACCGATGATCCCAATAAAGGAATGGTCCCTCTAGATAAAGTCACAGGGCGGGCAACATTTATTATCTGGCCATTTTCTAATCTGGCAATCCTTGAAAAGGGTGAAGAGCTATCGAAGATTCCTGTTAAAAGCTCTAAGTAATTTATGATTGAGTCAAAACTTATTCAATCAGGATTTACTAAGATCGCAGGAGTTGATGAAGCTGGTAGAGGGGCATGTGCTGGGCCGCTAGTGGTAGCAGCAGTGATGCTAAAAGATATAAGTGATGTGAAGCTAGCTCAAGTGCGTGATTCGAAAGAGCTAAAGCCAGGAATGCGCGAAGAGTTATTTGAAGTAATAGTTGATCTTGCTCAGGATTATTCAATTATTGAAATCTCGGCAGCAGAAATTGATGTTATTGGTCTCCATAAGGCAAACCTTGAGGGAATGCGCAGGGCCATCAACGCTCTTGAAGTTGAGCCAGAATATGTCCTAACCGATGGCTATGAAATATCGGGCCTTGGCTCTGAATCTCTAGCTATCTGGAAAGGAGATCAAGTTGCTATATCAATATCGGCAGCATCAATCCTTGCCAAAGTTTATCGAGACCGAATTATGGTCAATTTAGATCGCCAATATCCTGGCTATCACCTTGCCGACCATAAAGGTTATGTCACAAGAACCCATGAGAGGTCTTTGATTGAATTAGGCGTTACTGCTATTCATAGAAAGTCATATGCAAACATTCAAGCCCTAATCAACAAGTAGGGTTATTCACACCTAACTAATGCTTGAAAAGGTTTTGAGGCTTCTAACTCTTATTCTCTAGCAATGATAGACATGGAGAATCAGATAAATGATGATTTAGAGATTCAGGCTCGCTTAAAGCTTTTTAGCGTTATCGAGCCAGGCAGCATTACCTGGTCGGTTGAGTTAAAACGTTACGGAGCGGTTGAATTAGTAGAGCGAATTATTCATGGTCCTTATGAGAAGTTGGGTAGAGAATCTGAGGGGTATCGGCAGCTACTTCGAGATACTTCTATTCAAAAGCTTTGGGAGGAGATAAAAATTGCGGAAGCGAGATTTATTACTCCAAGTTCAAAGTATTGGCCTACATCTCTAAATGACTTGAGCAATCCACCTATTGGCTTGATCATTAAAGGAGCCAATCTTCCAGCGCAATCTATCTCCATCGTTGGGACAAGAAAACCAACGCTCTATGGAGCAAGAGTTGCTTGTGAATTTGCAAGCGGCTTTGCAGATCGTAATTGGGCGGTAATTAGTGGGGGAGCTTATGGGATAGACACTCACGCTCATCGTGGCTGCTTAGCTGCAGAGGGTTCAACATTTGCCGTTCTTGCATCGGGAGTATCAGTTAACTATCCAGCTGGAAACAATAAACTTTTCTCTGAATTACAAGAAAATGGCGCACTTATCTCTGAGGTAATGCCAAGTGTTGGAGCAAGAGCGGAGAGATTCTTAACTAGGAATAGATTAATTGCCGCTCTTTCAAAGGCAACCATCATTATCGAAGCAGCATTTAGAAGTGGCTCCCTTAGAACCGCCCGTGATGCTGCCGAGATTATGCGCCCTGTCATGGCTGTTCCGGGACCAATTACCTCGCCTACTAGCGATGGCTGTCATCGCTTAATTGGTGAGCGCTTAGCTGAGATAGTCACTTCAGTTCCTGATGCGCTTGAATTGATATTGCCAATTAGTGGCCAAAAGACGGGTACCCTTAGCGGTGATGACACATAAAGCTGCCTTTGTTGCAATTGTTGGCAGGCCCAATACTGGAAAATCAACACTTGTAAATGCTTTAGTTGGCGAAAAAATTGTTATTACCTCACATCATCCAAATACCACGAGAAACGCGATACGAGGAATTGTTACCCGTCCTGACTTCCAATTAGTAGTAGTTGATACCCCTGGAGTTCATAAGCCAAAAACACTGCTTGGAGGGGCTCTCAATTCAATTGTTAATGAGAATATGGAATCAGTTGATGCAATTGTGCTCTGTATCCCTGCTGTTGAGGCAATAGGGGCAGGTGATCTATTTATCGCTAAAGAGATGGCGCGCCATCGAAGCGCTAAAAAGATTTGCGCGATAACAATGATTGATATGGCCAAGAAAGCTCTAATGCCCGAGCAATTAATAGCTGCAAGTAAGTTAGCCGAGGATGCTGGCTTTACTTGGGATGAAGTAGTTCCTTTATCTGCGAAAACTGATGATCAAGTTCAGTTGCTTATGGATCTGCTTGCAAAATATGCCCCAGAGTCCCCGCCCTTTTATCCTGCTGATATGAGCTCTGATCAGGAGCTAAATACTCAGATTGCAGATCTTATTAGAGAAGCTGCTATTGAAGATGTTTTTGAAGAAGTACCCCACTCAATCGCAGTCATAATCGATGAGATCTCCGAGCGTGATAAGCGAGTGGATGGAGATACTCCATTTTTTGATATTCATGCATCAATTATTGTTGAACGTGATAGTCAGAAGGCGATAATCATTGGCCATAAGGGAGAGAGACTCAAGCAAGTAGGAACTGTTGCAAGAGGTGAGATTGAAAAGAAGTTAAAGGCTCGAGTTTTTCTTGGTCTTCATGTAAAAGTTATGGCTAATTGGCAGAGCGACTCTAAGGCTTTACTTAGGTTGGGATTTACCCGGTAACTACCGGGGTTTCAGACTTTTTGCTAGCAAAGTAAGAACCAACCAAAACTAACGGAAGACCGATAGTAATAGCTAGCGTCAACTTTTCATTAAGAATTATGATCCCAAGAATTACAGCAACTGCCGTATTTGGATAAACCACAAGCGAAGCCCTTGCCGGACCAATTTCTTTTAAGACCACAAAGTAAATCCAGAAGGCAAGACCTGTTGAGAAGATTCCAAGCGCAGCTGTTGCGCTAATAGCTTCTAATGATGGACTTTGAGTTGGCAAGTTGAAGGCCGCAAATGGAGCGAAGAAAATGAGAGCGAAAAGCATAGATATTCCATTAATTGCAACTCCAGAGATCTGTGGAGCACGTCTTGTAATCATATTTACCGCCCAGGCATATGAGATAGATGCGACCAACACCATTACAATTGCAAGTGCGCTATCAAAGTCATTTAGTGACTCAATTCCAACGAGAAGTGCCACACCGATTAATCCCATAGCAATACCAAAGATTCTGGTGCGATGAGCTGCTGTTGAATCACCGCTGTGATGAGCAAATAGTGTGGCCCAGATTGGAACGGTTGAAACCAAGAGCGCTACCAATCCTGATGAGAGATCTTTTTGCGCGGTAGTAATTAAATACCAAGGAATTATCATTTCAAGAACTGAGTAGAGCAAGATATATGGCCAATACTTCAGGGCTGGTCGGATAGATTTCTCATAGAGCGCTATTGGAACTAAAAGCAGGGCTCCGATTGCAAGGCGAGCAAAGACAATTACAGGTGTTGAAAGCTCTTCAACTGCAACTTTCATAAATAAATAGGGAACTCCCCATAGCAAACCAACAAGGGCAAAGAGCGCCCAACCTTTACGTGACATTTACTTTATTAGACTCCGATATAACTCGATGGTTGCTTTGGCAACCCTATCCCATCCGAAGTGCTCAATTGCGCGGATTCGCCCTGCTTGACCGTATTTAACAGATAGTGACTTATCTGACATCAATCTATTGATTGCAGATGCAAGAGAGGCTTCAAACTCTGATGAATTAGGTGAGTAATCGACCAATAATCCAGTTTCATTATCAACGACAACCTCAGGGATACCACCAACTTTAGATGCCACAACTGCAGTTTCACAGGCCATCGCCTCTAGATTAACAATTCCTAGCGGTTCATAGATTGATGGACAGAGAAATACTTGAGCTCCGGTAAGAAGGGCGGTTAATTCTTCACGATCTAGCATCTGCTTTATCCAAATGATGTTTCCTTGCTTGATTGATAGCTCTGCAATGAGTTGCTCAACTTCAGCAGCGATTGCTGGCTCATCGGGAGATCCTGCAGCAAGGACTAGAGTGTAATTTTTAGGAATTTTTTGCCAGGCACGGAGCAAGTGCGCAAGGCCTTTCTGTCTAGTTATTCTTCCGACAAATAAGGCATAGGGTGAATTGATCCCATACTTTTCTAATACCTCTGATTTTGGATTAGGGGAAAAGGCTTTAGTATCAATTCCATTTCTGATTGTTATGACTTTATCGCTATTTATTTCAGGGTAAGCCTTCAAGACATCTGCTCTCATGCCATCGCTGACTGCGATGATGGCAGATGCACTCTCATAGGAAATCTTTTCGGCCCAGGATGAAATTTGATATCCACCACCTAGCTGTTCAGCTTTCCAGGGACGTAGTGGTTCCAGAGAGTGGGCGGTAATGACATGGGGAATTCCAAATATTTTCATCGCTAAATACCCGGCTAGATTGGCATACCAAGTATGAGAGTGCGCGACATCCATACCCTTTAGATTTGTGGCAATGTCGCTATCAAGTAACAGGGTTTGAAGTGCTGGATTTATAGTAGAAAACTCTTTGGATAGCTGGTAGTTGGTGGCATCACTTCTTGCTCCACCAAAACAATGAACGAAGCTCTCGATCTCCCCGCTCTGTTTTAAGGCAGAGACTAGGTTTGAAACATGAACTCCGGCACCACCATAGATTTCAGGGGCCCACTCACGAGTAATCATGGCTACTTTCACCTTAGCGCCGCTCACCTGCCAAGAGTATCGTTAGACATATGGCCCGCTTAGATCTCCCACTAGGAATAGTGCTCGCTGGTGGCGAAGGTAAGCGTTTGATGCCATTAACTGCAGATAGAGCAAAGCCAGCTGTTCCATTTGGTGGCTCTTATCGTTTAGTTGATTTTGTTCTCTCAAATCTTGTCAATGCAGGATTTTTAAGGATTGCAGTTCTTACGCAATATAAATCTCATTCACTTGATAGACATATAACCACGACTTGGAGAATGTCGACACTACTTGGAAATTACATCACTCCTGTTCCAGCGCAGCAGAGACTTGGTCCACGTTGGTATACCGGAAGCGCTGATGCAATTTTGCAGAATTTCAATTTAATCCATGATGAGAATCCAAAACATGTAATTGTGTTTGGCGCAGATCACGTTTATCGAATGGATCCAAATGCAATGTATCTAAGTCATTTGGAAAGTGGAGCTGGGGTTACAGTCGCCGCAATTAGAGTAAAGCGATCAGAGGCATCAGAATTTGGAGTTATCGAACTTGATAGCGATGGCGTTACTATAAAAGCATTTCATGAAAAGCCTAAAGATCCTCCAGCAATGCCAGGTCATCCTGATTTATGTTTGGTTTCCATGGGTAATTACATCTTCCGTCGTGACGCCATGGAGGAGGCGCTGATACTTGACTCTGAAGATATTGACTCTCGTCATGACTTAGGTGCAAACATCATTCCGGCTATGACAAGAGCGGGCCTTGCTAAGGTTTATGACTTTGCAAATAATGCTGTGCCAGGTGAGACTGAGCGTGATAAAGGTTATTGGCGTGATGTGGGAAGCATAGATACTTACTTTGAGGCACACATGGATTTAGTTTCGCCACTACCTATTTTTAATCTCTATAACCGACAGTGGCCAATTCTCACCAATCCGCCATCGCTTCCGCCAGCAAAATTTTCAGAACGAGGAAATGCCTTTGATTCGGTCGTTGGTGCTGGATCTATTATCTCTGGTGGCGAATTGCGTAGAACCGTTGCCTCCTATGATGTTTATGCTGGCCGTGACTCTGTCGTTGAGAGCTCAGTACTTATGCCAGCTGTACGAATAGGGGATGGAGCCCGAGTTAAAAACGCAATCTTGGATAAGAATGTAATCGTTGAACCTGGGGCCAGCATTGGATTTGATTTGGAGAGAGATCGCCAGCGCTTCACAGTTTCACCTGGCGGAATAGTTGTAGTTGGAAAAGGCGTAGTAGTTACGCGGTAATTTCATCGTTAATTTTGCAATGCGCTAGAATCTGCTCCTGAGTCAGAGCTGACTCAAATCCAATTATCTAATCGGAGTTATTCATATGCGTTTCGGAGTCCTTACAGGTGGCGGAGATTGTCCCGGACTTAATGCAGTCATTAGAGCGGTTGTGCGCAAGGGCGAGAAAGAATATGGCTATGAGTTCATCGGTTTTCGTGATGGATGGAAGGGCCCGCTAGAGGGACTTACGATGCCGCTGAATATTGCGGCGACCCGAGGAATTCTGCCAAGAGGTGGAACTATTCTTGGTTCATCTCGCACTAATCCTTTTAAGATTGAAAATGGCGTAGAGCGCATCAAAGAAAATCTTTCCAAAATGAATGTCGATGCTTTAATCGCGATTGGTGGAGAAGATACTTTAGGAGTCGCTACAAAATTAGATGCCTTAGGTGTAAAGGTGATTGGCGTACCGAAGACCATCGATAATGATTTGAATAATACTGATTACACATTTGGTTTTGATACTGCTGTAAATATCGCAGTGGAGGCAATTGATCGTCTTCACACCACTGCAGAATCACATCACCGCGCACTTATTGTGGAAGTTATGGGAAGACATGCGGGCTGGATTGCTCTTCATTCCGGACTTGCCGGCGGAGCTTCATGCATCCTCATACCTGAAGTTCCATTTGATATCGACAAAGTTTGCTCATATGTGAAATCTAGATTTGAACAATCTTATGCTCCTATTTTGGTAGTGGCAGAGGGAGCTCTTCCTAAAGATGGTGATTTAATTACTAAAGATTCCACCAAAGATGCTTTTGGCCATGTGAAACTTTCAGGAATTGGTGAGTGGCTAGCTAATGAGATTGAAAAGCGCACCGGCGCTGAGGCGCGCACCTCAATCCTTGGCCATATTCAACGTGGGGGAACGCCAACGGCATTTGATCGAGTTCTTGCAACGCGCTTTGGCCTTCACGCCATAACTGCGGCTCATGATGGTGATTGGGGCAAAATGGTGGCGCTTCATGGAACGGCAATTAAGCGAGTTCCACTGGCCTCAGCTACTGAGAAGTTAAAGACGGTAGATCCAGCCCTATTAGCAGAGGCAGAAGTTTTCTTCGGATAATTGGCCGACGCCGATTGCCCTAAGTTGCCTACCCTTTGACCATGTCAATTGATTCTCTCTTTGATCCCGCCCTTAAGGCAGCGCAACAGCCTAATTGGCCAGATCGCGCTGAATTAGATTTGGCAGTAAAAGAATTAAAGTCGCTTCCGCCTCTAGTTTTTGCTGGTGAATGCGATAACTTAAAAGAGAAGATAGCTCTAGCCGCAGATGGCAAGGCTTTTATGTTGCAAGGTGGAGACTGCGCAGAGACTTTTCTTGGGGCAACCGCAGACTCAATTCGAAATCGAATCAAAACTATTCTGCAGATGGCAGCAGTTCTCCAATATGGCGCAAGCCTTCCGGTAATAAAAGTTGGTCGAATGGCAGGCCAGTTTGCAAAGCCTAGAAGTAATGATCTAGAGACTCGAGGTGAGGTTTCTCTTCCTGCATATCGCGGGGATGCTGTTAATGATCTGGAATTCACCCAAGAAGCCCGGCGCCCAAATCCTGCTCGACTAGTTAAGGTTTATAACACCTCTTCTGCAACACTCAATTTAGTTCGTGCCTTTACTCAAGGTGGCTTTGCGGACCTGCGTTTGGTGCACGAGTGGAACAAAGGTTTTGTTAAGGACTCTCGTATTGGTGTGCGCTATGAAGCTATGGCTAATGAAATTGGAAGAGCTCTTGATTTCATGAGATCTGCTGGGATTAATCCTGAGGAATTCAAGACTGTTGATTTTTACTCAAGTCATGAGGCTTTGATCCTCGAGTATGAGAAGGCATTAACTAGGATCGATTCAAGAACAGGCAATGCCTATGATGTCTCAGCTCACTTCGTTTGGATAGGGGAGCGCACTCGTCAATTAGATGGAGCACATATTGATTTTGCCAAGAAGATTAAAAATCCAATCGGGGTAAAACTCGGGCCAAAGACAACTGCTCAGAGCGCGCTAGAAATCATCAAGGCGCTTAATCCAGATAATGAGTCAGGTCGCCTAACCTTTATTACCCGAATGGGCGCGCAAAATGTGCGTAGCGTCCTTCCTGGAATTATTGAAGCGGTAAATAAATCTGGCGCAAAAGTCCTCTGGGTCTGCGATCCAATGCACGGCAATACTTATGAAGCGCCAAGTGGGTATAAAACCCGTAAATTCGATGATGTTCTAGATGAAGTTAAGGGCTTCTTTGAAGTTCATCAAAAGCTTGGAACTCATCCTGGGGGAATTCACATTGAATTAACTGGCGATGATGTGACTGAATGCGTTGGTGGGGGCGAGGAAATCTCGCATGAAGATCTTGCTACCCGATATGAGAGCGCGTGTGATCCAAGGCTAAACCACACACAATCTTTAGAGCTTGCATTCCTTGTTGCTGAGATGCTTCGCGATCGTTCATAGTATTTTCAAACTAAGATAACGTCAGTAGGATTTTCACGTGTTACTTCGAACCACTCTTAAAACTCCAGTAGGCGCTCTATCTTTAATATCGCGTGAACATATCCTTATTGCTTCGGGCTTTACATCACAGGATGAACTTATAGCCTCTATCTCCAAGCAGGATAGGCAGTTAGAGAGTGAGAGAGTAAATCACATCCCAATTATTTCAGATTTGGTTTCTGATTACTTTGATGGAGACTTGAGAGCACTTGATGGAATTAAAGTTGATCAAGAGGGAGAGAAGTTTTCGCAATCAGCATGGCGAGTTATGAGAAAGATAACTCCAGGAAAAACTATCACCTATGCCGATTTAGCAAAACGGGCAGGTTCAGAAGATGCGCTGCGAGCAGCCGGAAGTACTTGCGCCCGAAATCTAATTGCCCTAGTAATTCCTTGTCATCGAATTGTTAAAACAGGTGGGGCACTAGGAAATTATGCTTACGGGTTGAAATACAAGCAGTGGCTACTAAGCCACGAAGGCGCGCTTTAAAAGCTCCTGCAAAATAGACCCAGCTCTCTCATTTGCCTCATCGGTAATATCCATATGCGTTACTAATCTAAGGTAGCTCTTTCCTAGCGCGCTGACTAACACTCCTTTTTGTTTTGCAGAGGAGGCAAATTCAATTGCAGATACGTTTGCCCCAGAAAGGTCCAGTCCAACAATATTTGTCTCTACAAAATCTGGATTGATAGTAGACGGTGCAGCGCTTGCACAGGCTCTAGCTAGCTGCTTAGCCTTTCTATGATCATCGACTAATCGAGAGATGTTGTGGTCAAGTGCGTAGTGACCCGCAGCTGCCAGAATTCCAACTTGTCTCATTCCGGCGCCATACCGCTTACGCCAGACTCTAGAAGATGAGATGCGTTCTTTATTTGAAATCATCAAAGATCCAACGGGAGCTCCTAGCCCCTTTGAAAGACAGACGCTAATGGTTTCAAAGTACTTTCCATATTCAAGCAGAGAAACTCCTGATGCAACGTGAGCATTCCAGATTCTTGCTCCATCAAGGTGGAGAAAGAGCCCCAACTCTTTTGCTTTCCTGCTGAGTTGGGCAATCTCTTCGATTGGTTGAATGCTTCCACCGCCAAAGTTATGAGTATTTTCAATTGCAATAGCTGTAGTCGAAACTAGATAGGGACCAGAATCAGGTTTTGCTAAATCTAGAACTTGAGCTGCATTTAATAGCCCACGATCGGCAAGCCAGGTCCTAGTTGTAATTCCGCTAAAGGTCGCTGCCGCTCCTAGTTCAGCTCTAGCAATGTGAGAGTTTGTTTCACAGATTAACTCCTGCCCTGGAGATACTAGCGAGCGAATTGATAACTGATTTGCAAGAGATCCACTTGGGGTGAATAACGCAGCTTCTTTACCAAATAGCTCTGCAACTCTCTCTTCAAGTGAATTAACTGTTGGATCATCGGAGTAGACATCATCACCAACTTCAGCGCTAGCCATCGCAGAGCGCATCTCTAATGAAGGTTTAGTTACAGTGTCAGATCTTAAATCTATGAGTTCTGTGCTATCTGCCATGAGCTAAGTCTTTCAGCTAGACCTAGGAGATGAAAAGCGAGGTTGAACGATAGCAAGCATGGCAATAAGCACTAAGGTGCCACCGATTGCTAGACGAAGAGTGAAGGGCTCCATTCCATAAGCGAAAGAGAATAGTGCTGCAAAAACCACTTCCATGGTTAGTATCACTGCAACTTTAGTAGTTGAAATGCGAGCTTGAGACCAAGTTTGAATTACAAAGGCAATCGCTGTGGCAAATACAGCTGTGAAGATAACGACTGCCCAAACTTGAGTATCAGGGGGAGGGTTGAATCCATTTATTCCAGCAGGTATTGCCGATAGAAAGGCGCAGCCGATTAATTGCATCACCGTTAGCGCGTAGGCATCAAAGTTCTTGCTCCAGGCACCAAGCATGATGATATGAACTGCAAATAAAATTGCCGAGATAAATACTAGAAACTCTCCAAAACCTACGCTCCACCCTTGAACAGATAAAACTGCAAGACCAACTACCGCCAAAAGAATGAAGCCCCACATTGTCAGGGTGACCCGCTCTTTTAGTAATAATGCTGCAATCAAAGGAGTGATTACTACATAAAGGCCAGTGATAAATCCAGTGATAGCAGGAGTGGTGCGATCAAGACCTAGAGTCTGAAAAATGTAACCAGAGCCCAGAGCCAAACCGATTATGAAACCTTTACTAACTAGCTCTTTAGTGAAGAGCTTTAATACTTTAGGTTTGATAATTATCATTGCCAGAGCTGCGAATATAAATCTCGAAGTCAGAAAGCTATAGACATCCTGCTGATCTAAAATGTCCTTCATCCATACAAAGGAAATACCCCACATTGCAGCGACTGCAAGAAGAGCCCATGGAGCCAATTTAAGTTGCACTATTTATCTCTCATCTTCATTAGCATCGCTACTTCTCTTCCATGCTCGGGTTCTTCTCCAGGAGTTTCTAGAATTAGTGGAGCGTCAACAATAGCGGGGTGAGCCAGAAGTTCTGCAAATGGCTTACTGCCAATCTCGCCATCGCCAAGGTTTTGATGGCGATCCTTAAGTGAGCCAAGCACATCCATAGAGTCATTGGCATGAATTAGTTGAATTCGCTCAGAACCTGCAACCTCCACCAATAAATCAATAGTTGCACTCATCCCACCCTTACTTTTTATGTCATGCCCTGCTGCGAAAACATGGCAGGTATCAAGACAAACTCCTACTTTAGGATGCCATTCGAGGGCTTCGAAATAATTGTTTAAATCCTCTAGCCGCTTAACCAGAGATTTACCTTGACCAGCGGTTGGTTCAAGCAGAAGCCACGGATCTTGATCATCTAGCTCGCTAAGTATTGGCATCATGCCTTCATGAATCTGCTTCCATGCCTTCTTGATATTTCCTTCATCAACAGCAGAACCTGTGTGAATTACTACACCTCTAGCCTTTATCTCCCGTCCTCGCTTGAGGGAGTACTTTGTTGATGCAAGAGAGTTCTTATAGGTGGCTTCGGTTGGAGAACCTAAATTAATTAGAAATGGCGCGTGAATATAAGTTTCAATATCCAGTTCACTTGCCTTTTCAATGAATGCTTGATCAGCATCACTATTTGTCTCAGGCATAGCCCAACCTCTGGGGTTTGATGCAAATACCTGAATTGCCTCTGCCTTTATTGTTTTGGCGTATTCAATAGCTCGTTTTGCCATGCCACCAGAAGTTGGCACATGAGCACCAATCTTTGGTTTGTTCGCTACTTTCGGCACTAAATCACCCTACAGTGATTGTGACCGTTGAGCCACGTTTTACTTTATCTCCCACTTTTGGTGAGATATTGGTGACAACTTTCGTCTTTTTATTGCCGACTTTCTTGACAACTACCTTTAAGTCAAGATCTTTAAGGGTATCTATTGCTTTTGCTTCGCTTAAGGAGAAGACATTGGGGATAAAAACAAATTGAGATCCCTTGGATACAGTTAAAGTTATTACGCTTCCTTTATCGATATCTCCACCGCTTGGAATCTGACTAACAACTGCTCCAATTGGCAGATCTTCACTAAAGACATACTTAGTTTCAACATCAAAGCCAGCTCCAGTTAATTCATTAAGAGCTTGTTCGCCGCTCTTTCCTTGATAGCTGGAAACTCCAACTTGCTCGACTCCTTTTGAGAGATAGAGAGTTACTTGGCTATCACGCTTTATACGTTCACCTGCTGCAGGGCTACTTCGCATAATAAAGCCTTTAGGAAATTCACTTGAAAATTCTTCAATAATCTCACCGACGACTAAGTTGTTATCAGTGATTAATCCTTGAGCAATTTCAATTTTGAGTCCTTGAAGAGTTGGAACTATGTAACGCTCCTTACCCTTTGAAATTGTCACCTCAACTGTTCCATCTGGTGAAATGCGCCCGCCTCCAGCCGGACTTGATTTAATGACTCTATTTTCTGGGATATCTTCACTAAATTCTTCTCGCTCTACCTTTAGGTCAAGGCCAAGGTCTGCCAGCTCACTAGTTGCTTCCTTTACCGTAAGGCCTGCAAGAGATGGAACAATTACCTTTGAGCCAGGACCTACGATTACATACCAAATGCCAATTCCAAGAGCGATTGCGATTAGTGCTGCTATCTGACGATTTCGCTTAACTCGCTTGGATAGCGCCTTCTTAGCAATTGAAGAACTCTTCTCTTTTTTCACGGCAGCCTCCTGGTTTTTGGGAATTTCCACTTCACGATCTTTATCTCTACGAAGGCGCTTTGCGCCATCTCGTTTTCCTACTTCCTTTATAGCAAGTGGCGGCAGGTCAAGTTCAAGACTTAATTGCCTCTTACGCGGATCTAACTTTTCAGAGAGTTCGCGTAGTTTCTCAAGCATTACTACTGCATCCCTTGGACGTTTATCAGGATCTATGTCAGTAGCTGATAGAACAAGCTGATCAATTTCAATTGAAAGTCCAGGCTTTAGTGTTGAAGGAGCAGGGACTCGTTCGTTTACATGCTTGATTGCAACCTGAACTGGATCTTCTCCCTGATAGGGCTTCTGGCCAGTGAGTATTTCAAAGAGAACAATTCCAAGTGAATAAATATCACTTCTAGCATCTGCAACACCCCTTTGAACTTGCTCGGGGGATAGGTATGAAACGCTTCCTAGAATCACACTGGATTCAGCAGTCATAGTATTTCCAAGAAGTGCGCCTCGAGCTAAACCAAAGTCAGCAATCTTTATGCGACCTTCTTTAGAGACTAAGATATTTTCAGGTTTTATATCTCTGTGAACAATTCCTAACTTATGTGCTGCAGCAAGAGCGCTTGCAACTGGCGTAATGATGGATAAGGCTCGCTCAGGAGAAAGTGAGCCCTGCTCGATTAGGTAATCTCTTAGCGTTGCACCTTCAATTAACTCCATGACAATAAAGACGCAAGGAGATCCACCTTGATTCCACCCTTGATCTAATACTGCAACGATATTGGGATGAGAAAGTGATGCAGCAGCTTTGGCTTCTCTAATAAATCGAGATACAAATTGCTCGTCTTGGGCAAGATGAGAATGCATTATTTTTACTGCAACTTGGCGATCCAGTCTTAAATCTAGCGCGGCATAAATTGTTGCCATTCCGCCAGAGCCAACAACGCGGGTTAGCTGATAGCGCCCATCGATGATTTCTCCAATTAACTCCGACACGTGGAAATTTTAGATGAAAGTTGCTCCATCAATGCGAATAGTGGCGCTATCGCGAGTGTTGTCTGCAACAAAGTGGTAATTCTCTCTCATCTGCCAGATCTCCATCTCTTTTTCTATGGATTCACCATCTCTTTGCAAGACTCTTTGCAAGCCAACCTGAGCAGAGATATCAATCCAAATCAGCTCATCTAGATACTTTCTAACAACCCTCTGGCCCGAACCCACACCTTCCAGAATCAATATCTCTGGAAAATTGAAGTCCAGCAGCGGGCCAAACTTTGATTCGATCCAATCATATTTTCGATATTGAAAACTCTTTCCTTTAGAAACTGGGGAGCAGATGCTTATATCTAAAACTTTACCTAGTGCTGGGGTTAGCGAATTTTGCCAACCATCATAGAGATCATCCATATGAACAATCTCAACACTTGAATCTTGGATGT
>SXGU01116284.1_pt1 | contig 31930 bp, 45 predicted proteins | sample 3174531 | NCBI WGS metagenome assembly SXGU01 (sample SAMN11356863, study PRJNA531348) | freshwater metagenome | isolation source: freshwater sample F1-140 | place: China: Fuxian Lake, Yuxi | collected 2017-12-25 | reverse complement strand
CTTCTATCTTTTTCTCAGACATTAAATTATTTTGAGTTCTGCTCGCTATTTCATAATTACTAGTATTAACTTGAGGCAAGCTGTTAAATAAAGTATAATTTGAAGAGATATCTTTGCTTACTCTTATAATTAAAAAATTGTCAGCACTATTAACATCTAAATAAATAATATTTCCAGATAAACTAATAGGGATTCTAGAACCTGTAAGAGTAAATGCACTAACTCCTTCATCAAACGATAAATCTCTATCAAGATCTATTCCCATTATATTAAGATTCTGATTATTTAATTTAATGGAATAAGTTTCTACTTTTTCACTTCCAACTTCAGATATTTTATTATAAATATAATCTAAAGATTCAGATTTACCTCCTTTATTTATTTGATTATTTAGAAAATATACTGTGAATAAAACTGCTCCAATAAATATAAGAAATGCCAAGACCATTTCAATATTACTCACTCCTCTCTTTTCCATAAATTATATCTATTAACTAAATTTATATAGCTTATGTTCTAATAATTTTTGAAATTCCCTTATAAAATGAATCAGCTATTAATAAATATTTTATCTAAGAATATAAAAGAAAAAAAGGAACTCTCAGGTTTAGCAGATTTTGTTGTGGAAGATGCATTAAAATCTTATCTAAAAAAGAATAAGATAGAGAAAGATAATTTATCAGAAAAAGAGAAGAAGATAATTGTGAAAGAAGTAAGAAATAATTTGAGGAAATTATCAGGCCGATTTCAAAACTATTCAGAAGAATACGATTTATCAGATAAAATCGATATAAATTCAATCTTAAACAAGCATTCTTCTACAAAAGAGAGATTAGATGATTATCCTTTATTAAAAGAGAAAATAAATTCTTTAGATATAAAATCTATTTTAGATTTAGGTTGTGGCCTAAATCCAATAGCTCTTGCCTCAAGTTCAGTAAAATACTATGCTTTAGATATAAATGAATCGGACTTAGAAATTGTAAGAAAATATTTTAATTCACAAAAAATATCTGGAAAAGTTTTTACTTATGATTTAAGAAATGTAGATAATTCTCTTCCAAAGACAGATTTATGTTTAATTTTCAAAGTTTTTGATGTTATTGAAACGAAAGGCCATAAATTAGCAGAAAAAATAATTCAAACAATAGATTGCAAGTTTTTTTTAGTGAGTTTTTCAACAAAAACTCTTTCAGGAAAGCCTATGAATCACCCCCAAAGAGGATGGATAGAACAACTCTTAAAACGTTTAAATTATAATTATGAATCTTTCAAAACTAAAAATGAAATTTTCTACTTAATTAAGAAATATTAAGGTATCAGTCTTATTCCGGTAGCAATTAGAAAAGCAGAAATCATCATTATAAAAGAATGTTTAATTCCAGCTTTTAAATTACCTTCAGTTAATTTTCCAATAGCAAAACCACTAAAGAAACCTTGTGCTAAAAGTAATGAAAGGAACAAAGTACCTAAACTATCTGCTGAGAAAACAGGAGTAGAAAGCCCTCCATCTGCTACATTTAATGTGCTAGTAGATATTCCCTTCAAAGAACTAACTTGAGCAGCTAAAGGTAGTATTTTAATTTCCATCATTAACATAATTCCTATAAATATAAAATAAATAATATATCCCTGTACAACCAAACTAGATATTGCTGCTTTTCTTTCAACCTTCAACTTTTCAATTTCTGATATAGATTCAGCAACAGATTGAAGGATATAATCTATTTCTCCACCTGCTCTTTCAGCTTCGCTTATAAGAGTAACTGCTCTGCTAATAACTGGACTATTAACATCCTTAGCGAAGTTTTCAAGAGCTCTATTAACTGGAATTCCTAAAGATATCTGATTACCTAATTTTTCAATATGAGGAGTGAGAGCCCCATATTTTTTCTTAGCCATATTAATTATACTTTTACTTATAGGAGTACCAATATTAACACTTTCAGCAAGATTTCTTGAAAATTCCAAAAACATTTCACTTATTTCTTGTTCTTTTTTACCTTCATTAACAATTCCCACTATGAATGGAAATATCATAGCAGCAACTCCTAATCCAATTAAAAATATAAACAAATTTTTTTCAGCCTGCATATGGAAAAATATGCCGCTTATAATTATTAAAAGTCCTCCAGACACAATTCCAATCCAATGCATTTTTTGAAGTTCCATTAATAAGCAGGTTGTTTTAGGTGGATTATACCTAAAAATATAACATTAACAAGCCCTACTAACAATATAAGCAAGATGGTTCCTACTTGAGGAGTAACTCCTATATTAAAATCTCCAACAGATAATAGTATAAATATTAAAAGAAGAATCATAGGAGCAGCTATAACTACGGTAATATAAATATCCATGAATGTCTCAGCAGTTTTTGTAAATTCTTCTCTTTCAAGTCTATAATTTAAAAGTAAAGATTCTGCTCTCTTTTCAAAAAATGTTTTTAATGACCCTCCAGAACTAATATTAGTAGAAAGTCCTAAATATAATTCAGCCAATTTAGCACTAGGAGTATTTCTAGAAACATTATTCAAGGCAGTTACTAAATCATATCCATAAATATTAATCTGATTAAGGACTTTTCTAATTTCTTTAGCTAAGTTAGGATATTCTTTACTTAATCCAATTATTTTGAATATATTACTAGGTTCAATTCCAGCACCTGAAATAGCACTCATATGTATTACTGCAAAAGGTAATTCTTGATCTATTTTTTTCTCTAAAGAATCTTTTTCAGTAGGAGGATAGAAATATAATACAGCATAAGTTGCAGAGGGCAAACCAACTATCAGAGCTAAACTGATAAGAACTTTACTAGTCATAATGCCTGTATACATATAGAAAAATAATCCTGCTCCAATAACTCCAAATATACCTGCAAGTAGAGTTGTTAAGAACATTAAAGAAATATAACTCTCAAGTAAAATTTCAATATTAGCTTTTCTTAATGATCTATTTAAGTCCTTAAATCCTCCTTCCTTAGTTAATTTTCTAACATATTCAAAAAATAATTGATTAGCAAACTTAACATAACCTCGAGATTTTTGAAAACCACTTACAAACTTAACTTCTTCATCATTACCTTTTTTTAAATTTTTTATATATTTTTCAGAGATACTAAGTTCACTTAAAAATTTATTTTTATCTCCTTTATTAAGAAAAATAAAATTATTTCCAGTCTCATTTTTTATTTCTATCTTTTCAAGTTTTGTATCTATAACTTTATCATTTAATTTATTGGCTAGAGTTATATTCTTTAATATAGTTGGAATTGCTGAGTTTATTATCCTCATTCTGTTTACTAATGAGGCATTAACTTCATTTAATAATCTCCTCTCTGATGAAGTGTCTTTATTATTAATCTGACTATATATAGCTATTTCTCTAAGAATATCAATTTCATTGTCAATATTTTTAATAAGTTCTTCTATCATATTAATGAGTTAATTTGAGATTGCAAATTAAGAATTTCATTTTTTATACTAGCAACTTTCTCAGCATCTTTTTTATCAAAAGCTTCTATTAGTTTTCCCGCATCTTCTTTCATCACAGTAAGTAAATGTGCTATAGAACTTATTTCCTCTTTATTCATCAAATCAAAAACAGAACTATCTTTAAATATCTTTCATTGATTCTATTCATGTATACCCAATTTAGCAAGTACCTCAATAGGGTTTTTATAATATTCGTTTACAATCTTACCAACTTCATTAAAATCAAATATTTTTCTTTTGAAAAGTTCATATAATAATTTTGTTCTAGTATCAAATTCTTTTTGTAATTTTTCTATACTTATTCCATTCTTCATAGATATTTTTTCAAATATTTTGCTTTGTTTTTTAAAATAAAATTTATCGCTTGTAGGATCCCACTTCATAGGCGTATTTATCAAAGCAGTTCCATCATTATTTACATTTACAATTTCAACAACTTCTCTTAATCTTCTAGTTTCTTGTTTATTAACAACTACATGAGACATAACGGCTACACAATCAAGAGAGTTTACTAAACTAGGAGAAAGCTCAATAGGAGGAGTTTGAAGTCTTCTAATTAAAGTATCTACTGAATCTGCGTGCATTGTACTAAGTGATGGATGCCCAGAAGCCATACCTTGAAAGAGCACAGATGCTTCTTTACCTCTAACTTCTCCAACAATCAAATAATCGGGCATCTGTCTGAATGAACTTTTCAACAAGTCAAATAAGTCTACTTCTCCAACTTTACCTATACCTATACTAGGTCTTGCAACAGCAGGAAGCCAATTTTCTCTAGGAAGATTTATTTCTCGCGTATCTTCAATACTTACTACTCTAGCTTCTGGAGGAATAAAGAAAGCTAACGCATTCAATAAAGTTGTTTTACCAGAACCAGTACCTCCAGCTACTAATATGTTTGACTTGTATTGCATCAATATCCAGAAATAAGCAAGCATTTCAGGACTCAAAGTATTATATGTGATAAGTTGTATTGGAGTCCAAGGAGTTTTGGTGAATTTTCTTATAGTAAATGTTGGTCCTTTACTTGTAACATCTTTAGTATAACTTGCATTAACTCTACTTCCATCAGGTAAGCTTCCATCAAGCAAAGGTTGTGCATAAGAAATATATCTTCCAGTTCTCTGAGCTAATTTTTCAACGAAGCTAGCAAGAACATCAATATCCTTAAAGACTAAGTTAGTTCTCAAATTTCTATAAGTTCTATGAATTACATAAACAGGACTATTAACTCCATTACATTCTATATCTTCTATGAAATAATCTCTTAACAAAGGATCCACCATATTAAGCCCTATAAAATCTCTAAATAAATAATAAAACAACTTATCATAAGATTGTTCGCTTATTTTTATATTAAGTTCTTCAATAAGAAGTCTTGCAGTTTTATCTATATAACTTGTTGTCGCTTCAATAGATTTTTCCACAGCAACATTTACATTTATAAGTTCATACATCGCTCTTTCAAGTTCAGATAAAATATTTTTTTCAGCATCATTTAAAACAGGCTCTTCTAAGTCATAAGCTAATTCATTTATTTCTTTATTCCAATAAATATGAACTGAAGCATAAGGAGGTATTAACATATATCTAACATCAATTTTAGTTTTATCCTCTACTTTTGGGAGCACCGGGATGGTTGGATTGAAATTAATCTGAGCCATTTTATCTAAAATGAATAGTGATATATAAAACTATCCAAGACGGATGTCTATATTAGGAGAGTCTTGATCCAGACTACCTAAATTACTTATAATTAATTTATAAGAAGTAGATGATTTAGTTATTTTTTGCTCAATATTTCTTCCATCAAAGGTTATATTAGCATATCTATTATAATTTAATGATAATTTAACGTTAGAAGAACCTGTCTTACCAGAAGATAAAATCTTTACTCTTCCATCATCTATAGCAACATCAGGTTGAGAGTAATAATCTTTCATTTCATCTATCTGGAAATAAATAATATCTTTTTGACTATCAATAAATAAATTTCCTTCTTTAAAGTTAATCTCATAAATTCTTACATTATCAGGGCCATTTTCAATGACGTTATTAATTGTCTGATCAAGTAGCTTAATAGAGCTTAAGCTTTGTTCAACAAGAATTCTTTCTTGTGTTTTAGTTATTTTAGGGAGAGTAAAAGCTAACACCATTCCAATTAAAGCAAGCCCTATTAAAGTATAAAGTACAGTTTCAATCCAAACTTGTCCTTTTTTATTTATCATGCACAATTCTCCAAAGTTATTTCATCATTTTTAGCTTCACAAGTTCTTCCAGATTTTAATAATGTATAAACTTCAACTTTATTATAATTTTCGCTAACATTATATGCGTAACTCTGAGTTTCACCAGTTTTAGGTAATTTAAAAGGAGTATTAATAATATTATTAATCATAAAGAAAGTATTATTTCTTGCTTTATTATCCTTAACTTCTAATCCAAAACTTTTACCAGAACCATAAAATACTAATTTTAAGCTTCCAATATTATTTTCCAATTCCTTCTGGCCTTCAGCCTTTACGGATAAAATATAACCCATACCATTTTTTTTACAATTATAACCTAAACTATCATCAAAAGAGAAATATTTTTGATAATCTAAACATTCACTACTTTTATATAAATTATTTTTAACATATGGAATTATAAATTGTGAGATAAATATCACTATTAGTACAGTAAGCATGACTATGAGAACACTTGCAACAACCGTAGATACTCCTTTTTTATTATCCATATTAAGCAGCATCATAGATAGTACATCCCTCAGGTTTAATATTAATCTCGGCAACATCACAAACATAAGGTGTTCTTTGTCCTTTTTGTAAACCATAAATTATAGGAGTAATAAGAACATCTCCTTCACCCAAACTATTAGCTCTGTTAAAATCGCTTAAAGGAAAACTTTTAGTTTCGCCTTCTCCAATAGTTGTTTCTCCAGCAGCATTTCCAAGACTTTCTATACTACCCGAGGTTTTCTTTTTTATCTCAAATCCTTGTATAGGGACCTTTCCTTTATTAGCTATATTCAAACTACATTCATATATCTCTGCAACAAAAACTATCTCCTCACAAGCATTTTCAATCGGTTCGCCGAATTTCTGATTTTTTTCTTTTATCAAACTACTTGCCCAGATGAATATTAAAGCTGCAAGAATGAGTGCAAGAGAAATAAGTAAAACAGTAGCAATAGCTGGGGACAATCCTCTTTTATTAATTTTATTCATAATTGATTAAACAGAATGAACTTTAAAAACTTAATTAGTTAAAATGGTTATTAATATATTCATAAGCTGAGTAAGCTGCAGTGCATCCTTCAGCAACACCAGTTATAGCTTGTTTAAATGGTTTATCAGCACAATCTCCTGCGCCAAATACTCCTGGTAAATTAGTCTCAGAAGTTTTATGGTCTAGTATTATTTCCCCTTTTTTATCAAGATTAACTCCTATCTTTTTAGCCAAATCTGTTAAAGCAATATGCCCTATAGCAATAAATAATCCATTCAAAATTAATTCTTTACTTCCATTAAATTCTCTATCTAAAATTACTTTTTCAATAAACTTACTTCCTTTAACTTCTTTAACATTAGCATTATTAATTATTTCAATTTTTCCAGTTTTTACTTTTTCATAAACTCTTTTCAAGTTTATAGGTTCAGGCCTTATTTGCTCTCCACGATAAATAATATAAACTTTTTTAGCATGTTCTGCTAAAACCAAAGCATCTTTAGCAGCACTATCACTTCCACCAACTAATCCCACAATTTTATTCTTAAACAATGGAGCATCACATAAAGCACAATAAGCAACACCTTTATTCTCAAATTCTAAACTTCCAGGCACTTCAAGCTTTCTCCATTTTGTTCCTGTAGCAAATAATATAGTTTTCCCAATATATTCTTCATTTTCACTCTTAACACAAAATTCATCTTTAATTTTTTTCACATCAATAACTTTTTCTTCTTTAATAGTAACAAGCTCATAACTTTTAGCGTGTTTTTCAATAGCTTCAGCAAGTTCACTTCCACTCAATTTAATGAAACCAGGATAGTTTTCAACAATATTAGTAGTAGTAATAACTCCTCCAATAGATAATTCACTGCTATGAGTATATCCTAAGCATAAGGTTTTCAATCCAAGTCTAGCACCATACATAGCAGCAGACAGTCCAGCTACTCCTGCACCAATTATAATAAAATCATATTTTTCGCTTTTTTCTTTCATAGGGATGCTGAATTAATATATTATTTAAATCTATTTTTTAATAACAATTTCTTTAATTTAGGTTCATCATAACCTAAAACTATCTTTCCATTTATATCAACAACTGGAAAACCTTCTTGTCCAGATAAATTTATCATCTTTTTTTCAGCAGTTTTACTTTTTTCAATATCAACGTCTTTAAACTTTATTTTATTATTTTTCATAAACTCTCTAGTTTTAACACACCATATGCAACTTTTTGTTCCATAAACTATCACTTTCATAACAATAACAATCAAAATACTTATATAAATGATATGCCAAAACTAATTATGGATAAAAATCTTGAAAGCTATTTAAATAAAAATAATATTAAATATATTCAACATAAACATAAACCAGTATTCACAGTTGAGGAATCTAAGTCTATAAAGAATACAATATCTGCTCTTCATACAAAATGTCTATTTCTTAAGGATGAAAATAATAATTTTTATTTAGTATGTATAGATGCTTTCAAAAGATTAGATATGAAAAAGATAAAGGATAAATTTAATCTAAAAAAATTAACTTTTAGTTCACCAGAGGAACTTAAAAGAGAATTGAATGTGACTCCCGGTTCCGTTTCTATTTTCGCTATGATTTATGCTAAAAATATTAATTTAATAATTGACAAGGATATTTGGAACGCTAAATCTTCAGGTTTTCATCCAAATATAAACACATCAACATTAGAAATAGATAATTTAAATCTAAAAAAATATATAAATTTATTAAATTGCAAGCCGACAATTATTCAACTTTAAAATGCAGAAGAAACACGCTTTAATTCTAGCCATTTGTCTAACAATATTAATTTCAAACACACTATTTTTATTTTCTGTATCAGAAAAAGAAAAACTTAAATTTATTACAGTTGCAAGAGTCATTGATGGAGATACTCTCGTAACCTCATCTGGAGAGACTATAAGACTAGCTAATATAAATTCTCCAGAAAAAAGTTCTAATTTATCTTCTCTCTCAAAAGATTATCTTTCTTCTTTCATCAATAAATCAATTTATATAGATATAATAAAAATTGAAAAGTATGGAAGAACTCTTGGAAAAATTTACACACAAGACAATTCCTATATCAACTTACAATTAGTAAATTTAGGTTTAGCTTCAAAATTTCTTGTTGATGAATCAGAATTAAAAGATTTCAACAAAGCAGAAGAAAGCGCAATAAATAATGAAAAAGGAATATGGAAAAAATCTGAATTTGAGAATTGCATTAATATAGAAATTTATAAGAAAGAAGAATACTTGATGATAGAAAATTCCTGTTCTTCTTTAAATATCTCTAACTGGACAATTAAAGACGAGAGCAGAAAAGAATATAAGTTTAGAACAATTCTCTATAATACAATAATATTGCACTCATCATCAGGAAATGATAACTCAACAGATTTATTCTGGAATGAAAAGACAGGTATTTGGAATAACGACCGAGATACATTATATTTATTCGATAAAGAAAATAATCTTGTTTTTCACAAATCTTACGGCTATTAGCATTTCGTTATTAATCTTTCAATTATCTATTTGTTCATCTCTTTCTATAAATGAGATTGAATTAAATCCTGCTGATTCAGATGTTGGAAATGAATGGTTAGAATTATATTCAGAAGAGAAAATAAATCTAGAACATCATTATTTAGAAAATGAAGATGGAGATATTTACAATTTAAATGGTTCAATAGAAGGTTACTTAGTAATAAATTTTGAAAAACAATGGCTCGATAATTCAAAAGCGATAATTTATCTAAAAATAGACAATAAGACGATTACTCAAACATTAGAACTTTCAGATTCAAAGAATAATGATTTAACTTTAAATCTCTGCAAAGGTTCTCTTATTTTATTATCTTCTTCTAAAGGTTCTTTAAATAATTGTAATGTTGAAAACAAATCAGAAAAGAAAGAAGAATTTAATTTAGAAAATAAATCTATTTCTCAAGATGAAAATCAAGAAAAAATTAATAGTTCTAAATCTAATTCTATAAAAATAAATAACGCAAATGAGATATATAAAGAAAAAGGAATAACTTTAGAAAATCTTCCTGTTGAGAAGATATTTCTTAATGAAAAAGAAGGTAATATGACTATTTTATCAAAAGATGCGAAATTTAGATTATATATTACTTACTTTTTTACAATATTATCAATAATTCTAATTATTCTAATTTCTTTAAGGAAGCTTTAAAAACTACTTTTTCTCATTAAGAAAATGGAACCATTAACAGTTCATGCTATATTAGAAGTATTAGGCAGACCTGCTGAGAATGTTACTGATGCATTAAAGATTATAGTAGACAAAATGAAAGCAGAAAAAGAACTTAAATTAATTTCTCATAAGATTCACGAGCCTGTTCCAGTAAAAGACTCAGACAATTTATTCACTTCATTTGTAGAAGTTGAATTAGAGTTACCTTCTTTAAACCACTTATTCAGTTTCTTGTTCGTATATATGCCTGCAAATATAGAAATAAGTTATCCTGAAAATTTAACTCTTTCAAATCAAGATCTAAATCAAATGACTAATCAACTTATGCATAGAATGCATCAATATGATGCCATAGCCAAGAATGCATTATCGGAAAAAGATTTTGTTATGAAAAAACTATATGAAGTAGCACCTCATCTTTTCAAAAAGAAAGATGAACAAGTTCAACCAACACAAGAAGTCAATTCTAATAAAAAAGAAAGTAAGAAAGTAAAATCAAAAAAGAAAAAGAGATAGTTTTAAGGTAAATCTTTTCTTTCACTCTTTTCTTCAACCATTCCAGCGGCTTTCATTTTAGATAATCTACTTGGACCTAACTTCTCAGAAATCTCATCATTTCCTTCTTGTTTAGCTTTCTTGAATCTATAAACTAAGTATCCCAATATTAAGAATATTAACAATGCTAATACATATCCTATTATATTAGAAGTATTACTTTCTTCAACAGTTTGAGTTTGACAACTTCCTAAACAACAAGTTCCATCTAATCCTTCTTTAACTTCTCCAGAACAAGTTTCATCTAGAGCACATTTTGAACCTGCAAGTTCAGAACAGAAATACTGAAAATCAGAACTAGAATTCTTAACAACATCAGGTACACCATCATCAATTTTTATTTCTAAAGGCAAAGATAAAATTAAATTATCATAAGTTATTTCAATTTTATCATTAAAATCTTTATCTAAATTATTTCTAAAACTAAGATTAAATTCAATTCTTTCACCAGAATTTATATTAAATTCTTTATCAGGATTAATAAAAAAGATTTGTTTATTATATAATAATTTAACTTTTTGATGAGAAGAATTATCATAATTTCTAACACTTACTAAATAAATAGGTTTTTCTCCAGAACGTATGCTTCTCTTTATACTAACTGGTTCAAAATATAATCCTTTTTTATTATTAATATTTTTATCTTCTAAGTTAAGATAAAGAGGAACACTATATTCTCCTATTTTTATAGAGGTAAATAAATCGCTTTTAACACTATCAGTTAAAAATGTGAATTTATTATTTCCAGGTTTAATATTTAACGAGCTTTCATAAGGGAAATTAGTCGAGATAACTATATTTGAATCAAGATAAGAATTGATTTCTACATCAAAATTACCTTTAGCATTAACGAAACCGGGCTTAATACTATATCTAGTTAAATTTTCAAGCACATTAAAGTTTTGAGTATAATTTATTATTTTTTTCTGTCCATTAATTGTAGTTTCTAAATTATTTATTAACAAAGTATAAGTTTCATTTTTATCAGGAGCAATTGCCCAGATAAAATGTTTATCTTCCAAATTCATAACATCATGCTCTAATGGAACTCCGACGTTTTTTCTCTTAAATTCTATATCTTCAAATTTAATAGGACTTAATATATTTCCTTTAACTTCAATAATTATATTCTCTTTTTTATCATAACTTTCCTTTAATGTAGTACTAACAGCACTAACAAATGATATGGAAACAATCAAAAAAAGAAAAGCAAAAATACCTATTTTTTTCATATTTTCTTTAAACAAATTACTTATATAAATATAATCCTTCTCTGATTATTCACTCATTTCTTTCAACTTTCTCAAAGTCTCATTCATCTCTTTATCTATTGTATTTCCAAGTCTCTGTAATGGCCTTACGGGAGCTCTTTGAGGAGGCATATTTCTAGGAGGAGAACCAAATCTTTGATTTACAACAGGTCTAGACATTACTCCGCTAGGTTTAGCAGGTCCACCTCCACCTCTAGTTAAACTTTCACTTTGTACTTCTCCTTTAAATGAAGATAACCACAATCTTAATTTATCTTTAAATATTATGCCCAACAATACTAAGATAACCAATACAACTAATAACCAAATCCACCAACTGCTTCCACCATCTTCTTTAAAGGTAACACAACAAACTTGTCCTCCAGAACCACAACTATCACTCGTAGCAACTTCACCATCACCACATTCACTCTTACATAGAGCATCAGTACTTAATTCACAAGTATTACTTGCAATAGCTAAACAACTTCCAACACAACAAGCACCTTCTTTGCTTTCAATATTCTTACCATTACATTCCTGATTTAATGAACATAAAGTTCCACTTTGTAAACTACAAGATTGTTTTTCAATTTTTATAGAACAGCATTTTCCAACACCAGTACATAAGAAATTATCTAAAACATTTCCTCCTGCATTTTGACAATCACCTATTCTTTCACATGAAAATCCTGCTTCTTGACATAATGCATCACTTCCTCCACCACTAGCTTTTATAGTATTTTTACTCCAACCAGTATAAAGTATAAATGCAGTATCTCTTACATTATTATTATTCCAACATCCTTCTTTAGTCTGTATTCCTGCAAGATATCCTTGAGTTGAAGACAATTCCGATTTAGAAGAACTACTTCCAACGCCAAGCATTCCAACACTAGTATCGTAAAATCTATTATTCAAACTACCATCTGCTTCCCAATATAGTCCTTGTTTTCTATTTTGAATTAATATATTATAATAATCATCATTTCCTGTCAAAACTAAAAGAAAAGTTTCAGGCATATACCTTCTATAATCATTTATCAAAGCAGTAAGATAAGGTAATGTTCTTGTAGCATTAGTTCTAGCATTCATTTTACTCAAAGCTAATGTGCTCCATAAAGTGCCTTCAAAATCACAATTTGTTCCAGTTGAAAAGCACTGCGCATCTACTTTTTCGCTCGTAGTTCCAAGAGAAGAAGCGGAATGAGTATCAGGCAAAACAAAACAAGTAAGGTTTCCATCATCCAAACAATCAGCACCATTACCTAAATCTCTCTGATAAATTAAAGTAGAAATAAAACTTTCTTTACAGCTAACTTCAAATGTTTTATCCATACATGAGTTTCTTATTTTAAGCAAATATCCAGAACTACTTACGCTCAAACATGCATCAGAATTACCAGTTATTTTTTGATCAGCATCAATATTTATTTTATAATTTCCACCGTCGTATTTCAAAGTGCATTCACTAGCTTTTTGATTTTCAATTCCTACTTCCAAATACCAAGCCAAATCCACAGCATTTTTAGATTTTGAAAGCAACCAGCTTTTTATTCCATCAGTATTTTTTCCCATTGATTGATAAGCCAAAGCAACCTGAGCAGTTTCTTTCAATTTACATCCATTCTTAGGCCAACAGTTTTCACTAGCACTCTTTCCATTGTCAATAATTTTAGATACATTTCCATAATTTCCAAGAGCCAAAGCACTGAATATTGCTTCTTCAAGCGATAAATCTTTTTTATCATCTATTTGCTTTTTTAAGCAAACATATCCTTTATCAGAAGCACTATTAACATTAACATCACTACCTTTTGCTATAACTCCAGAACCAGAATTATTAGTTTGTCCAGATACAAGAGAAATTAATGATAACACGAGCATAAATGATACAAAAAAACTAGCTAAAATAATTCCTCTTTTCATATCTTTCAGATGCTTTACTTCTTTAAAAATCTTCCCGAGAAGATTTTTACTTATTATCTTTTGCTATCTTTAATCTGTCTAATTGCTAAACTTAAGCATAAGATCATTCCCACAATAAAACAAACTTCGCTAAAATTACTTACTTCAAATAATTTTTCTTGAGCAACTACAAAACCAGTTAAGACAGGATATAAGCTCCCCATCAAAGATAGCATAAGAGAGCCTAAAGCTCCAAATATAATAAATCTCTCCTCTAATTTAGATTTTTTACCTCTATATTCTACTTCTACCTTTCCTTCATCATTATCAAAGTCAAAACTTACAGCCTCACAATTATCTAGCTCAGCCTTACCAAAGTTCTTATTCAAGAATCCAACCATTTGATCTTGATGCCCAAAAGCAAGAACTTTGATATGGTCTTCAGATCCACTTTTCTCATGTTGCCTTGCATAATTTCCAAATGTTTTTATTAAAACTCCAAGTTTTTCTTTTTCTATTTTTTCAGAAGTCCTCACTTCAGGGAATAATTTCTTAACTTCATCCCCATAAGCAACTAAATTAGCACCATAACTTCCTTTATTTTCCCTATCAACAATCTCTACAGCTCTTTGATATCTTTCTCTAACCTCTGGAGCAAGTTGGCCAAAATTAACTTTAAATCTTTTATCAGCAGGCATAAAAACATTATCTGCTACCAAATTCCTTGAGTTGATAGATAATTTGCTTGAAGTTCTTACTCCTCCTTTAGTAATTCTATATCCTATATCATTCTCTTGTTTAGGAACAGAGATTATTATAAATCCTCGAGCTATAGCTTCATCTTTGTAAACTTTAGCAGTTTCTAAAGCTCTAACTTCATTACTAGCAAGCATATACAACTTATCTTTTTTAGGATCAAGCTTATCAAAATATTTTCTAGCAGAATCTTGAGCTATTTTAATTCCATCAGGAGTTAAATCTTTCTCAACTTGTCTCTCAGCATCAAATGGCGCAGTAGGATCATTACTCATCATTATCCCTGCATAAGTGGGATAACTAGCCTTACTATGTCTTATATAATCTGCAGAAAAACTTCCTCTTTTATTTTCAGCCACTATTTATTTTAATTTATCAAGTTTATTAATATTTACTTACTTTCAATAATCTTCACTACACCTTTATTAGCATCAACTTCAACAAGCATTCCATCTTTAAGTACTTTAGTTGCATTTTTGCTTCCAACAATACATGGTCTTTTTAGTTCTCTACTTATTATCTTTTCCCTCTCACATTCCTAATCATATCAACCAAAGGATTCTTTGTTTCCGGCTTTTTATCTAAAAGCATTAAATCTTTGTAGAAACTATCATTAGTATAATTAGGGGGAAGTATTTTTCTCTTTTGTTTCAAATGCCATTCTATCTGGCTTCTTATGTAACCTTCTTTTAATGGAATAGGATTCTTTTTATTCCACTCTCTACATATTTCATTAATTTGTTCAGGAGTATAACTTATACATCTCAAAAAAGTTATCAAAATGAAAAGTCCTCTTTTCTTTCCATCTTCTAAACCTTTCAAAAGTTTCTTAATAGGTTCTGGAAAATCTTTTTCATTAACATTTTCAAATTTAAACTCCTCATATTCTTTATCTTTCTTTTCTTTTTCAAAACTTCTTCCTTGAAAGTTATTATTATTTGATTTTTCCTCTTCAGCATCTTTAATTCTTTTCCAATTTAATGCATCTTTCAATAATTTACTGGCTTCATTTTCAAAATTATTTGGAATAAAATTTCTTATATTTACTTTCATAGGGTCTGCATCTTTAGGATTAAATGATTCAAGTTCTTCTTTAAACAAAACAACAGATGCAAGTGCAGTTTTTTCATGTAAAGAATAGGGCATTCTAAATAAATGACGAGGAGCAACAAGAACTAAATCAAAATCAGCATGTTCTTCAGCTTTTTCTTTTCTAGATATTTTAAAATCATCAGGATTTTTGTCGCTAGATAAAGGCCATTTATTATTATCAAAATCTTTACATTTTTCACAATACCAATATTCTTCTTTATTTATCATTTCTAAAATACCATTACAACCTTTCATTCCACATCTTCTAGTAATTTTTTCACTTTTCCATTCTTTTAGTCTTGACTCGCTTCCACAAACTTTACATTTGTAGAAGATTATTTCACCTTTAATCGCTTTATTTTCACATCTAACACATTCAATGACTTCTTCAAAATTTTTCTCTTCTCTTTTTAGAGTCATTACTTTTCCTACTTCAGATCTAAATCTTTTTTTTATAAAATCAAATAAATATTCTACAACAGCCCTAGGCCATTCAGGAAATGCTTCTTTCATTTTTCCTCCTTCATATTCTTTAGGAAAAGCTTTATTCCCTACAATTATATGAAATCCCTTGCTTCCAGAGAACTTAATACCATAATTTTTAATTCCATGATATTCAAGTGCTTCAAGGAGCACTTTAGCAGCAATTCTAGATATATCGAGATAAGGTGAATCAATATCAATAAGCAAATCCCATCCTTTTCTTATTTCATTATATTCTTTTTCAGTAAAATCAGTATTAAGTAAAAGAGGATCATTCCATATCTCCTCAGAAGCATGAAAACTTGTAGCTCCTCTATTAACGAGGTTCATAATATCAGATACATACTGTAGAGTATCTGGTCTTTTTCCAAATCCTTCAAAATATCTAGGAACTGTTTCTCTATTTTGTGCAAATTCAAGGAGCACTTGCTGAACTTTAGGATTTGAATAATATAATTTAGTAATCGCTCTTATTCTATCCTCTTTTAAATTAACATTATCAGCCATTAAAATTCGTATATTTCTCACTTTATAGTATTTATTATGCTTACATTTCACTATAATAAAACTTAAAAGCTCAATATAATGGATAGATAAATGCAACTAAAACTTGAAAATCCTAAATTATTTTCAGATCTTATAAGTATTATTTCTGAACTTGTTACAGAGGTAAAATTAAAAGTAAATTCAACAGGACTTCAATTAACTGCAATAGATCCTGCGAATGTAGCCATGGTTCATTTTAGAATTCCATCAGATTTATTCATTCAATTTGATGTACCTCAAGAATATTCTCTAGGATTAAATCTTGATAATCTTAAAGCAGTTTTAAGAAGATGCAAACCAGGAAGCTCATTAACTCTTCAAAAAGCAGATAATTTCCTTAAGTTAGGAATTCACGATAGAATAAAGAGAGATTTTACTCTTGCACTTTTAGACATTGATACAGAAGAAAAAGAATTATTAAATCTTGAATTCAAATCAGTAATAAAGATGGATTCTGAAGCATTTGCAGAAGCAGTTGAAGATTGTCTTGTTGTTTCAGACGCATGCACTTTCTTTTCAGAACCAAATAGATTTACATTAGAAGCACACGGATTAAACTCAGCAAAAGCTGAATTCTCATCAGACGAAGTTGAAATCTATTCAGACACAAGCAAAGCAAGATACTCTCTAGAATATCTAAACAAGTTCATTAAGGGCTCAAAAATATCCAGCAGAGTAACTATTTCATTTTCAGACAGCAAACCTGCTAGAATAGACTTTCCAACAGGAAATGTAATGCTTTCTTTTATTTTAGCTCCTAGAATCGAACAGGAAGATTAATCTTTCTTTTCACTAAGATATTTTTTTATTTCATTACTTCCATATATTGTTCTAGCAATTTGTTCAGTATGAATATATGATCTTTTGAATTCACGACATACAGTTTGTATATCTTCAGGCAAAGCATCTAAAAGCATATCAAATTCTTCTCTTTGACTCTTATTAGCACTAGGAGAATTAAGAACATTAATTATTCTATCTAAAGTCATAGCTTTAGCAATATCTAATTCTCTTAGTCTTAATCCAGATTGTCTCTCAAATCTCTTTAAAGGTTTTATAGCAGCATCATACCATACGGCTCCTGCTAGAACTATACCGACGCCAGTAAAAACATAACTTAATTCATTATTCATAAAATTTTTTTATTTCAAGCCATTATAAACCTTCTTTTAAACAATCTTTTTCATCCCACAAGCTTTAAAAACCCTGAAAACACAGTAAAATAGAATCATTGGATCTTATGTGCTGATAACACATCGGTTCAAAGCTTGATGAAAGCTGTAGAGAGTTGTACTACTTGTGATTTGAATAAAATAGTAAATACATTTAATGGCAAAACTATCAAAACCACGTGAAGGAAGCTTGCAGTTCGCCCCTAGAAATAGGGCGGAAAAGTTCTTACCTAGTGTTAACTGGTCAGTAATTCTTGAGAAATCCAATATTGATAAGAAGTTAAAAGGCCTTCTTGGATTTGTAGCTTACAAAGTAGGTATGGCGACTGCTCTTGTAAAAGATTCAACAGACAAATCAATGACTACTGGAAAGAAAGTTTTCCTTCCAGTTACTATCTTAGAAGTCCCTGCAATGAAGATATATTCTATAAGATTTTACAATAACGGAATAGTTTCTAAAGAAACTATTGTTTCAAACGATATTGAATTAAAGAAAATTGTAAGACTTCCAAAAGTTCTTCCAACTCTATCAACTCCTGAAAAGTATGATGATGTAAGAGTAATTGTATACACTTTAGCAAAACAGACAAATATAAAGAAAACGCCAGATATTATTGAATTAGCTATTCACGCTCCAACAGCACATGAAAAATTTGAATATGCAAAATCTCTTGTTGGAAAAGAAATATCTTTACACGATTTCGTTCACACAACACTATTAGATTCTCGTGGTTTAACGACTGGAAAAGGATTTTCAGGCGCATTAAGAAGATTTGGAATTTCTCTTAAACAGCATAAATCTGAAAAAGGAAGAAGACGTCCTGGAAGCTTAGGTCCTTGGCATCCAGCAAGAGTTACTTTCAGAACACCTCAAGCTGGTCAGTATGGAATGTTCGCGAGAATGCAATATAATAATGTTTTAATTTCTTCAGGAAAAATATCTGAAAAAGATATCAATCCAAAATCAGGTTTCTCACATTATGGAAGAATAAATTCTTCATATTTAATAATCAAAGGTTCAATTCAAGGACCAGAAAAGAGACAAATTCTTTTAACACCTTCATTTAGACAAACAAAACATCAAATTAAAAAGAAATATGAATTTCAGGAGATAATTGTATGAAAGCACAATTATATGATTCAGCAGGAAAAAAGAAATCAGACATAGAATTACCGTCAGCATTTTCTACACCAATAAGAGAAGATATTGTTGTAAAATCATTTGAATCAGAAAAATTCTTAGATAGACAAGTATATGCAAACTATGAAGAAGCAGGTAAAAGACATTCAGCTTCTGGAACAATAAGTCATAGACGTCACGAATGGAAAGGACATTATGGAAAAGGTATAGCAAGACTTCCAAGAAAAGCAATGTGGAGAAGAGGAACACAATTTTATTGGGTTGGTGCAGAAGTCTCTCAGACAAGAGGCGGTAGAGTAGCTCATCCTCCAAGAGCATCATTTGCATTTAGAAAAATAAACAAGAAAGAAAGAAATTTAGCTTTAAACATTGCATTCGCTTCAACATTCAATAAAGAAATTGTAAAGAAACACTATGCATCACTTACTGAAAATGTTCATGCTTCAGTTATAGAATCACTTCCAACAAAGACTCAAGACATTCTTAATTCTTTAAAAAATATTTTTGGAAATGCATTTTCAATAGTAACAAAAAAGAAATCAATTCGTTCTGGAAAAGGTAAAGCAAGAGGAAGAAGATACAAATCAACTTCTGGTCTTTTGATAGTTTCAGGAGAATCAGAATCAAGAAAATTCGCAGGTTTAGAAGTTAAATCTGTTAAAGAATTAAAAATAAAAGATTTATATCCTCTTGGAAGACTCACACTTTACACTAAAAAAGCTTTGGAAGAAATTTCAGGCAAGGATAATAAAAAATGATGTTAAAACCAATAACAACTGAAAAAGCAGTAAAGATGATTGATATAGATAACACTCTTCTTTTTGAAGCTCCAAGAAATTCAGATAAACCAGAAATAAAAGCAGAAATTGAAAATGTTTTCAGCGTTAAAGTAGACAAAGTAAGAACTTTTGTTCAAGACAATAAAAAATATGCTTACGTTAAATTAAATAAAAAAAGTCCAGCAATTGACGTTGCTACTAAATTAGGAATGATGTAAAATGGGTAAGAGAATTATATCACAGGCAAGAGGACACGGTTCGTTGTCCTATCAAGCAAGAAAGAGAGCATTCATTTACAAAGTTAAATATCCTACTCACGTCGGAGAAGCAGAAATACAAAATATTATTCATTCAGCAGCTCACTCAGCACCATTATTAAAAGTAAAAGCAGGCTCAGAAATATTCTATAATCCAGCTTTCAATGGAGCTCAAGTTGGACAAAAAATATCAATTAGTTCAGATACGATAGCAGTTGGAAATATAGTTCTATTAAAGAAAATACCAGAAGGAACGGAAATATATAATATTGAAAATAATCCTGGCGACGGTGGAAAAATGATAAGAACTGCTGGTTCAAGAGCAATACTTACAAAACAATTAGAGCATAATAAAGTTTTAATTCTTATGCCTAACAAAAAAGAAATATCTGTTTCTGGAGATTGTAGAGCATCTTTAGGAATAATTGCTGGCGACGGTAGAATATTAAAACCATTCATAAAAGCTGGAAAGAAATGGTACAAGATGAAGGCGAGAAACAAACTATGGCCTAGAACTTCAGCTGTTAAAATGAACGCTATAGATCATCCATTCGGTTCAGGTAGAGGAAAGAGAATCAAACCTAAGATTGCTAAACGTAACGCTCCTCCTGGAGCTAGAGTTGGTCACATTAGACCTAGAAGAACGGGGTGGGTAAGATAACATGGAACAAGAAACAGTAATGACAAGATCCAAGGAAGTATTCTATAGAGGAATAAACTTGGAAGAGTTGAAAAAGTTAGATGTAAGAGAAGTAGCTAAATATCTTCCTTCAAGATCAAGACGTTCAGTATTAAGAAATTTCCAATCAATTGAAAATTTTGTAAAACTTTGTGAAATAAGCCAAGCTTCAAAGAAGAAAATAAAAACACACTTAAGAGATATAGTTATTGTTCCAAAATTAGTTGGTATGTCTATTTCAATTTACAATGGAAAGACTTTCAATGACCTTCTTGTTACACACAGAATGATTGGTCACAGACTTGGAGAATTTTCTTTAACAAGAGTAAGAGTTACTCACGGAACTGCAGGTATTGGAGCAACTAAAGGAACTAAGGGAGTTAAGAAATAATGGCTGAACAAAATAAAAAATCAGAAGAAAAAGTAGAGAAATCTCAAAAGAAAGAATTAGTTAAAACTTTAGCTGAAAATAAAGCGCATGAACACAATCATTCACATGAAGGACACAATCACGACCATACACACGAGCACAATCATGAAGGACACAATCACGAAGCTCATGCACATTCTCACGACGAGAAAAAAGTAGAAAAGAAAGAAGAAAAGAAAATTGTAAAGAAAGAAGAAGCAATTGCAAAAGGTGTTGGCTTACCAATCTCAAAGAAACATTGTATGTATATATGCGATTTCATAAAAGGAAAAAATGTAGATACTGCAATAAAACAATTGGAAGAAGTTTTGAAATTCAAGAGAGCAATTCCATATGCTGGAGAAATACCTCATAGACATGGTGATATGATGTCTGGTCGTTACCCAATTAATGCTTCAAAAGTTATGATTACAGTCTTGAAAGGACTTAGAGGAAATATAATTTCTAATGGTCTAGATGTAGAAAAATCAAAAATATATTTTGCATCTCCAACTTGGGGCTCAAGACCTGCCAAAAAAGGTGGAATGAGGTTTAAAAGGGTTCATCTCATACTTAAGGCAAAGGAATTCAATAATAAAATGGAGAAAAAGAAATAATGGAAGAGAAAAAATTTGTAGGATTTAAGAAAGAAGAATTAGGAGTTAAAGAATATATTAAGAAAGAATTAGGAAAAGGTAGAATAAGTGCAGTATTAATAACTTACACTCCAGTTGGAGAAAAAATAGTAATAGCTACTAATAAACCTGGATTAGTTATTGGAAGAAAAGGAGAAAAAATAGATGAACTTACAAGAGTACTAAAGAAAAGATTCAAATTAGATAATCCCCATATTGAAATAAAAGAAATATTTGATTCAAGACTTGATGCACAATTAATGGCTGATGAAATTGCTTTAGCTTTGGAAAGACAAGGTTCTATGAAATTCAAAGTTATTGCTTACAAAACTTTACAAGAAATAATGAAAGCAGGAGCATTAGGAGCTGAAATTGTTATGGCTGGTCGTCTTCCTTCAGAAAGAGCAAAATCTTGGAGATTCTCTCAAGGTTATTTGAAAAAGACTGGAAATCCTGCTAAAGTAGTAGACAGAGCTCAAGCTCAAGCAGTTAATCTAACTGGAGTAACTGGAATAAGTGTTAGTATATTACCTCCTAATGCGCATATACACGATAAAATAGTCGTAGATGATAAAATGAGACAAATTATAAAAGGAAATGAAAGTGCTCCAATCTTAGAAGTTGTTTCTCAAAAGAAAGCAAAGAAATCTTCAAAAAAATCAACTAAAGGAGAAAATAATTAATGGCAACTTTAAAAATAGACGATGCGAGAAAAATGAGCAAAGAAGATAGAGAGGCAAAGCTTAAAGAGCTTAAAATGGAGCTAATAAGGTCAAATGTTACAGCACAAAAATCAAATGCAAAAACAAGTCAGATTAAGAGAGCAATTGCTAGATTGTATACGATTGCAAATGATTCACATTCAAATAAACCTAAGGCGGAGGTGTTGAAGAAGTAATGGTCTCAGATCCAATCAATAATTCCTTCGGTTTGCCAAATCAGTCTGATGTTTTTGAAGAAATAGCAAAAACTGACCAGAAGATTGTTGTTTCAACCGTGGCTAGAAGATACGGAAAATTAGCAACTTTGGTTTCAGGCTTTGATAAGAACGTCGACATCAAATCAACCGCAAAAGGGCTAAAAGAAAAGCTTGCATGCGGAGGCACAGTAAAGGATGGAGTTATTGAATTACAAGGAAATCACAAAAAACAAGTCAAGAATATCTTGATAAAACTTGGTTTCCCTGAGGACTCAATTTCAGATTAACAACATGGAAAAAAAACAAAACAAAAAAACAGAAGAAAAAATGAATAAAGTAATTGTATCAGTTCCAACAAGAGGAAGAGTATTTGCAGGAACAGTTACAAAGAAATTCCCAAATAGAGTAGTTATTGAATTTGAAAGAACAGTATTCGTAGAGAAATTTGAAAGATTCTATAAAAAGAAAACTAGAATTCACGCTAGACTTCCAACAGGAATAAATGTTGAAGTTGGAGATTATATTAAAGTTAGAGAATGTAGACCTCTTTCAAAGATTATTCACGCTGTAGTAATCGAAAAAGTTCGTTCAGCACAAAATGTGGAGGTTAAAAAATGAAAGCAGTATCAGCAGTAGTAACTCGTGGATTTAACATCGGAAGTAATTTAATTGCAGCAGATAACTCTGGAGCAAGAATTGTAAGAATAACTGGAGTAGTTCATGGAAAATCAAGAAAAGGAAGACAACAGTTCGCTAAGTTAGGAGACTATGTAAAAGTTTCAGTGCGTGCAGGAAAGCCAGAAATGAAAGGACAAGTTTTTGATGCAGTTATAATCAGACAAAGAATGCCGTATAGAAGAAAGAATGGAGAAAGAGTATGCTTTGAAGACAATGCAGTAGCATTATTAAAAGATGAAAAAGGAAATCCAAAAGGAACTTTCATTAAAGGTCCCGTTGCAAGAGAAATTTTAGAAAGATGGAAGGAGGTTTCTAAACTAGCCCAATACGTACTATGAAATCACAATTTTCAAAATCATGGGGTAGCAGTGTTCAGCCTAGAAAGCAACACAAGTACATTGCAAATGCACCATTACATATAATGCATAAGTTTTTAAGTGCAAATTTATCAAAGGCTTTAAGAGAATTGCATGGTAAGAGAAGTCTTCCCCTCAAGACAGGGGATGAGGTGCTTGTCATGCGTGGCAAATTCAAAAAGAAAACTGCCAAAGTAGTTTCTGTAGACACTAAGAAAGGTTATGTTTATCTTGAAGGAATTCAAAGAACAAAGAAAGAAGGAACTAAAGTAAACATTCCATTTAACTCTTCAACATTACAGATTAAATCCCTTAATTTAGAAGATAAAAGAAGATTATCTTCAAATACAAGTGAAACAAAAAAAATAAAATCAACTAAAGGAGAAAAAAATGCACCAAACAAGGCTTAACGCATCATTAAAATTACCAATAAAAAGAAAAGGTTCAAAATATCTAGCAAGAGCTATATCTGACAACGATAATTCAGTTCCAGTTATAATTGCTTTAAGAGATATGTTAGGATTAGCTAAAACTTCTGCTGAAGTTAAAAGTATGATTCACAGAAAATTAATAAAATTGAATGGAAGATTAGTATTTGAATCAAATTCAAGTATAAAATTATTTAATATATTAGAAGCAGATAAATCTTATCTTCTTTCTCTTTCCTCAAATGGAAAATTCAAATTTGAAGAATCTAAAGATAATAAAATGAGATTATGTAAAATTACTGGAAAGAATTTAATAGGTAAAGGAAAAATACAATTTAACTTACACGATGGTTCTAATGTTATCTCAAAAGATAAATTAGCAATTGGAGATTCAGTTTATATTGATATGTCTGGAAAAATTGTTAAGCATAAATCTTTTGATAAAGGTGCTCACGCATTTATAATTTCTGGAAAATATTCTGGAACAAACGGAAAAATTGATTCTATAAAAGAAGGAAAAGTTTTAATTTCATTTGAAGGGGGTAAAGCAGAATTAGAAAAATCTGCTATAGCAATAATATGAAGGCTTCATTAAATCCTATGCAAAAGATAAAAATAGAAAAAGTTGTTCTTAGTGCTGGAGCGAGAGGAAAAGATTTAGAGAAAGCAAAAAAGCTTTTAGATATGATTTCAAAAAAGAAAGCACATATTACTCAATCACAAAAACGTATTCCTGATTTTGATGTTAGCCCAGGACAAGAAGTAGGAACAAGAGTTACTTTAAGAGGAAAAGAAGGAGTAGAATTATTAAAAAGACTTCTTGGAGCATTAGATAATAAATTAAAGAAAAAACAAATATCAAATAATCATTTTTCATTCGGTATAAAAGAATATATTGAAATTCCAGGAACAGAATATCAAAGAGATATAGGAATTAGAGGATTTAATGTAACTGTTGTATTTACAAGAGCTGGAGCAAGAGTTCAAAGAAAAAAAATAAAATCTGGAACATTACCTCTTAGACAGCATATTTCCAAAGAAGAAATTCAACAATATATGGGGGACGTCTATAAGACGCAAGTAGCATGACAGCAAGTGATTGGAGTAAGATATTAAAGCAATTGAAAGGAAAGCCAGTAGTTATGCAGAAATTCCTAAAATTCAACAAACCAAAAACAAGAAACACAGGAATAGCAACAAAGAAATGTGAACGCTGTGGTAGATTCGGAGCACATCTAGGTCAGTACAATATAAATTTATGCCGTCAGTGCTTTAGAGAAATAGCAACTGAAATCGGTTTTGAAAAATACAACTAACATGAGCCAAGATATATTAGCAGATACGCTAAACCAAATGATGAACGCCAAAAAGGCGAAGAAGACTTCAGTTACTGTGAAGATTCACTCAAAACTTCTTCTTTCAGTATTAGCTTTAGCAAAATTAAAAGGTTATGTAAAATCGTATACAAAAACAGAAGCAGGCTTCACAATTGAATTTGGAAAACTTAATGGATGTAATGCTATCAAACCAAGATTCGTAGTTAATTCAGATGATTATGAATTTTATTCAAAGCGTTATCTTCCTTCAAAAGATTTAGGAATTCTTATAGTATCAACTTCACAAGGATTAATGATACATCAAACAGCTGATGAAAAGAAAATTGGAGGAAGCCTTTTGGCTTATTTCTACTAATGAGAAATAAAATGTCTGAAAAAATAGAAATTCCTTCAGGAGTTACTTGTACAGTTCACAATAAAATGTTAACTTGTAAAAAAGGAGATAAAACTGTTTCTAGAAGCGCAGAATTACCAAGAGTTACAATTTCAGTAAATGGAAATGAATTAATTTTATCTTCACACGCAGGAGCGAAAAAAGAAAATAATCTTATAAAATCTTATCTTGCACATATAAAAAATATATTTTCAGGATTAAATAAAGATTTCACTTACGTATTAGAAGCAGTTAACGTTCATTTCCCTATGACTTTAAAACTTGAGAAAAACAATTTACTTATAAATAATTTCCTTGGAGAGAAAAAACCAAGAATCGCACAAATTCATCCAAATGTAAAAGCAGAAATAAAAGGACAAAGAATAACTTTAACTTCACATGACAAAGAAGCTGCTGGAGAAACAGTTTCATGCATTGAAAGAATAACTAAAGTAAGAAAGAAAGATAGAAGAGTCTTCCAAGACGGAATATATCTTGTTGAAAGACCAGGGAGAATATAATGCCTAAGAGATTTTTAAGACAAGATACAAGAAGACATTTAAGACTTGGAAAGAGAAGAAGAAAGAATCAGAAATGGAGAAATCCGAGAGGAAGACATAATAAAGTAAGAAGACAGAGAAGAAATTATCCTCTAAGAGTTAAAATAGGATATGGTTCACCAAGAGAATTAGCAGGAAAGATAGATAATTTAACGCCAACTTTAGTTCATAATCTAAAAGAATTATCTCTTTTAAAGAAAGATTCTCTTATTATAATTGCAAGAGTTGGAGCAAGAAAGAAATTAGAAATTATAAAGAAAGCAAATGAATCAGGATTTAAAATAATGAATCTCGGAGGAAATTCAAAATGAATATAAGAAAGAAAAAAATATTAGCTTCAAATACATTAGGTGTTGGAAAAGATAGAATAGTATTCAATAATCAAAGATTAGATGAAATAAAAGAAGCAATAACCAAACAAGATATTAGAGATTTAGTAAGTGCTGGAGCAATAACTGTTAAAGACATAAAAGGAAGAAAAGCTGTAGAAAAGAGAAAGACTAGAAGAAGAGCAGGAAGCGTAAGAAAGAAAGTAAAGAATTCAAAAACAGAATATGTAATAATAACTAGAAAACTTAGAGGATATATATCTGAATTAAGAAATCAAGAAAAAATAACAGAAGAACAATTCTGGAAACTTAGGAAAGATATAAGAGCACGTACTTTCAAGAGTAAATCACACTTAAAGGAGCATTTAAATTAAAATGGGAAAAACAATAAGACGTAGAAGACTTGAAGGAAGAACAGACTACAAAGCTAGAATGGAATTCATAAAGTCAGGTAAACCTAGACTCGTAGTAAGAAAGACAAATAGATATATGATAGTTCAGATAGTACAAAGCAACGGAGCACAAGATGCTGTAATAACTACTTTTTCTTCAAAAGATTTAATTTCAAAAGGATGGCCTGAAGATAAAGCAGGAAGTTTGAAAAATAGAGCAGCTTGCTACTTAACAGGTTATCTTATAGGAAAAACAGCAATAAGTAAGAAAGTAACTGAAGCTATTTTAGATTTTGGTATGCATAGAAACATTCAAAAGTCTAGAATTTACACAGTTCTTAAAGGAGTTGTAGATTCAGGATTAAAAGTTCCTCACGACGCTAAAGTTCTTCCAAAAGAAGAATTAATGCACGTTAACCCTGAATTTAAAAAAATAATGGAGAAAATAAAGAAATAAAATGGCTGAACAAGAAACAATAAACAAACCTAAAGATTTGATAGAAGCAACACCAGAAGAGTTGCAGAAGTTAGAACAAGCAATGCCTGAAGTTTACAAATCTAGAGAAGAAAGAGCTAAAGAAGAAGAAAAAAGAAAATTAGAATCTTGGGTTCCAAAAACACATCTTGGAAAAATGGTAAGAGCCGGAAAGATAAAGCATATTGATGAAGTTTTATCTCACGATAAGAAAATACTTGAATCAGAAATTGTTGATTTACTTTTAAATCTTGAATTTGATCTTCTTTTAATTGGACAAGCAAAAGGTAAATTTGGAGGCGGTAAAAGAAGAGCTTGGAGACAAACTCAAAAGAAAACTATGGAAGGAAATGTAGTTACATTCGCTTCAATGGCAGTTGTAGGAGATAAAAAAGGTCATGTTGGCGTTGGATATGGTCGTTCAAAAGAAACTCTTCCAGCAAGAGCAAAAGCAGTAAGACAAGCAAAACTTGGTTTAACTAAAATAACTAGAGGATTTGAATCTATAGAACATTCAGGTAATGAACCTCACACAGTTCCATTTATAGTAGAAGGTAAATGTGGTTCAGTAAGAATAAAATTAATTCCAGCACCAAGAGGAACAGGTTTAGTTGTAGGAGATCAAGTAAAGAAAATACTTCGTCTTGCAGGAATACACGATGTTTACGGAGTTACTTCAGGTCAAACAAGAACAACATTCAATGTAGCAAAAGCTTGCATGGATGCATTAATTAAAACAAATCAAATGGAGTTATAATGATATTAATAATAAGAATTTCAGGTTTAGTAGATGTTTCTTCTGATGTGAATGAAGCATTATTTAGAATGAGATTAAGAAAGAAATATACTGCGGTTGTATTAAAAGATAATGAAACTTCCAGAAAACTTCTTCAAAAAGTTAGAAACTATGTAGCATTTGGAAATATAACTAAAGAAGATCTTACAATGTTACTTGAGAAGAGAGGTCTTCCAGTAGACAAGAAAAAGAAAATAGATGTTAAGAAAGTTGTAGATGGTTTTGAAAAATCTTCTCTTTTAGATTTAGGAGTAAAACCATTCTTTAGATTACACCCTCCAAGAAAAGGAATAGATTCAAAATTACACTTTGGTGTAAGAAAAGGAGTTCTTGGAGATAACAAAGATAAAATTGCTGAACTAATGAGGAGGATGTTGTAATGCCATTCAAGAAGAGAAGAAAGTCAGCAAGAAGACATGGTTATCAAACTGCATTTAGAGGAGCAAAAGAAAGAACAAGAGGTTCTGGAAACCGTGGAGGAAAGGGTATGGCTGGAACTGGAAAGAGAGGAGACGCAAAGAAGACACTTATTCTTAATCTTCCAGAAGCATATTTTGGAAAATCAAGAACATTAAGAAGAGGAAATTATCCAAAGAAACTTCAAGTAATAAATTTAGATGATATTTCAAAAAATCACGCTGATTCAAAAGAAATAAAACTTAAAGGCTACAAAATATTAGGCGAAGGTACTTTATCATTCAAAACAACTATTCATGCATCAGCAGCATCTTTCTCTGCCGCTGAAAAGATAAAGAAAGCAGGTTCTGAATTAATTATAATCCAAGCAGAAGCAAAAGATGTAACTCCTTTAAAGCCAGTTAAGAAAACACCTGCTAAAAAAGCTTAAGCTTTTTTATTATTTTCACAATTAATTTCACATCACTAATCTTTAAAAACCTATTTTATCTCAATATAAAATGGCACTTAAGGATATTTTATACAATCTTCCAGAGGTAAAACACCCTGTTGAAAAGAAGTTAAGTTTTAATATAAAACTAAAATGGACTCTCATAATTTTAGCTAGTTTTTTTATTTTAGCTAATATTTCTCTTTATGGTTTAGCAGCAAACTCACTTGCACGTTTTGAATATCTTGCTATTATTTTAGGAACAGATTTTGGAAGTATAATCTCCTTAGGTATTGGTCCTATAGTTATGTCGTCTATTATTCTTCAATTATTAGTTGGAGCAGGTCTATTAAATATAGATACAAATACTTCTGAAGGAAAGAAATTTTTCCAAGGTCTTCAGAAAATGGGAGTTTTTGCTTTCATAATATTTGAAGCACTTGTTTATGTATTAATGGGCGGTCTTCAAGCTTCTCCAGGTTTAGCAGGAATAGTTATTTTCCAATTAATTCTTGGAGGTCTTGCAGTTATGTTAATGGATGAAGTTTCAACAAAATGGGGATTTGGTTCAGGAGTTTCTTTATTCATCTTAGCAGGAGTATCTTGGAGATTATTCGCAGGACTATTTCAATTTATTGGACCTTCAGGAGAAAATTGTCTTGTCGATTTCTCAAATACACCTTGTGCAGGAAAGATTTTAGTTATAATACAATCACTTATCAACGGAGCACCAAGAGAACTTATGCTTGCAGTATTGACAATTGCAGTTACAGCAATAATTTTCTTAATGGTTGTCTGGGCACAAAGCTTGAAAGTAGAAATTCCTTTAAGTTATGATAAAATGCGTGGTTTCAATATAAAATGGCCTTTAGCATTTTTCTATGCTTCAAATCTCCCAGTTATTTTAGTTGCAGCATTACTTGCAAACGTACAATTATTCGGTACATTATTAGAAAACTGGCTTACACATCCAACAATTTTAGGAGGATTTTCAAATGGTGTTCCTATTTCAGGTTTAGCTTACTGGTTAAGTAGTTCTAATTTAGTAGAAGGAGTTGTAAGAGGAAGTCTTCAAACTTCTCAAATCTTCCAATTCTTCACATATCTTTTATTCTTTATGGTATTCTCTGCAGTCTTCGCAGTATTCTGGGTTAAAACTGCAAGTATGGATGAGGCAAGTCAAGCAAAGAAAATAATGGCTTCAGGACTTCAAATTCCAGGATTTAGAAAAGACCAAAGAGTTTTAGAAACTATTTTAGGAAGATATATTTTACCTTTAACTATCATGGGTGGTCTTTCAATTGGTCTTTTAGCAGCTATAACTGATTCATTAGGCGCATTAACATCAGGTACAGCAATCCTTTTAGCAATAATGATTGCCTATCAATTCTATCAAAACATAGCTCAACAACACGCAGTAGATATGCATCCAGCAATGAGAAACTTTATGCAATAAATTTATATAATGTAAAATGTTTAAAAGACAGATAATGAAGAAAGATAAAAAAGAGTCAATTTTGTTAGGATTTTTATCAATAATTTTAGGATTTCTTTCTTTTATACCTTTAATAGGTATCTTATTTGCAATAGCTTCAATAGTTTTAGGGACAATACATATCAAGAGAGGTAATAAAAGATTTTTAGGTTTTATGGGAGTAATATTATCAATTATAGCCATAATTACAAATATCGCATTAGGAATCTATATTTTTAATACTCTTAACGTTTATAACCCTCGTCTATCCTGGCATGAAGTTGATAAGAGTGATGAACTTTTATTAAGTAGTTATTTTCCAGATTTTCTTAATGATACAAATCTAAAGATAACTTCATTTGAAACAATTTATTCTAGTTACATTAATTTATCATCTGCTGGTAATAATAAAGAATTTTTCGCTTTGGTCAGAGACAGGGTTTGGTATGGTGATAGTTCAAATTTTTACAAAGTCAAAGTTTGGGTAGAATTAGTACCGAGCGATTTTGAGAGTTATCCTCAACAATTCTCAGATTATAAGAAAGATTTAATTGAAAGTATTAGCCCAACAGTTTTAGCAGAAGAAAGACAGATAGGGGTCAATTCAATAACTAGTATGAATTACTATATTGGAAATCATAGCGATATTCACTTATCTTACTTTGATAAAGATTTCTTTGATAAATCTGAGGAAGAGGGTTCTATAGGTATCTCGCAGATATTCTTCAAAGATAAAGAAGTCGCAGTAACTATTATCTTTCTCAAATCAATTGGTATCAACTACGAAGAAGCTTCAAAAAATATGGAGAAATTTGTGAAGGAGTTTGCATTAGAAGGCTCATTAAGAAATCAATTTTCAGAAACTCTAGAATATGATTCTGATAAGAAAATACTGGAAGAATTAATGAACAATAATTAATTCTTCAGTTCAGGCTTTCACAGCCTTTAAAAACACAATTTAACTAATTATAATATGGTATCTGAATATATTGCATTATATCCTAAAGCAAGTATGATTTTATTTGCAACTCTAGTATCTCTTTTCATAACTATTGTAAACTATTTCGTATTAGATAAAGACAAAATGCATGAGATAAAAGCTAAACAAAAAGCTCTTCAAGAAGAGATAAAGAAACATAAAGATAATCCTCAAAAAATGATGGAACTCAATAAAGAGATGCTTTCACACACTGGAGAAATGATGAAACATTCTTTCAAACCAATGTTAATAACTTTTATACCCTTAATAGTTTTCTTCGGATTTCTAAAAAATAGTTATGAAGCGACAGAGCTTGCAAAATCTTGGATTTGGTGGTATATCGGAGCATCAATGGT
>SXGU01286551.1_pt1 | contig 31944 bp, 24 predicted proteins | sample 3174531 | NCBI WGS metagenome assembly SXGU01 (sample SAMN11356863, study PRJNA531348) | freshwater metagenome | isolation source: freshwater sample F1-140 | place: China: Fuxian Lake, Yuxi | collected 2017-12-25 | reverse complement strand
TTGAATTTGCGGCATTCGTCTCCCTTGCCACGGCTGGTTCCCGCCTTCAATCCCGGACCGGCCCAACTCAGGTTCAGGTCTCTTTTTCGTTCCTCTCTCCACCTCTTCGCTTCAGGTGCAGGTCAGGATGTCTGAGCCTTTGTTGAATTCGCTGTGCGGACCGTAGGGATCGTAGCGGCCCAGGCTCTTCGCGTAGCCGACAACTTCGTCGTCGAGGTTGGACGCCGTAGTCTTGAGGTCCGTGATGATTGGCACGGCCGCCGCCGGGGCGTGGCGCACTTGCAGAAAATACTCCGCCGACAGCATGAGCGACGAGCTGTCGCGAAACTCGTGCTTCAGGGCGAGGTAGAGCTCCGTATTGCGGCTCGCGCCATTCGCCTGGACGAAGTCGCGGGAGTATTGCGTGCCCGTAAAGATATAGGACGTCTTACCCGCGTCACCGCGATAGACCGGGCCGGTCGCCTCGATGGAACCGCGACGCGTGTTGTAGTCGCCGACATTCAGACTGAGCGAGTAGCCCTCCTTCGCCTTCGGCGCCTTGGAGATCATGTTCATCATACCGCCGGGGGAGGTGCGGCCGTAGATTGCGGCGTTCGACCCTTTGATGATTTCGATGCGATCCACGTTACTCGCGCCGAAGCGGCCGAGGCGAAAAAATCCGTCGCGCAACTGTGAGGTCGAGGCGAAGCCGCGCAGCGTAAAACCGCCGCCACTGTTCAGCCCGGTGAAACTGCCGATCTGCGTGAGCGTATCGTCGAGTTCGAAGATGGCGAAGTCGGCCAAAAACTCGCTGGTCATCACGTTTACCGTGTAGGGCAGATCGACGATCTTGGTCGCGACGCGGCTACCCGTGAGGGTTTCCGAGGCCGCATAGCCGCGATCACCTTCGGCCTGCACCGTGAAGGCGGAGAGGACGAGGGCTTCTTCCTCGACGGCGGGTTTGGCTGTGGGCACCGGGACGGTCTGCGCCTGGGAGGCGAGAACCGAGGCGGCCAAGAGCGCGGTGATCGTGGATGCACGGCTCGAATCGAAGCGATAGAACATAGGAGGGGTTGGGTGAGTCGAAGCAGTCCCAAATGAATTTACGGGCAGTCTACTTGGTCCAGCGTGGGTGCGCTATTGGCCGATCGGACAATAGTGCAGATACGCCCGGTCAGCCTTGGGCAGGTGGGTGGCTTGCAAGCGGGGAAATCCCCGTTGCGCACTACGCGACGCTGCCAGACCTCAGAAATCAAAACTGCTCGTCAGCAGAAACACGCGGGGCTCGGGATACTGGAAGACCACAGGATTGCCGGCGACGGAGAGTCCGCTCTGGGCGATGAGCTTGTCGTCGTTGAGGACGTTGCGGACGTTGAGCGACAGATTCCAGCGGACGCGCCTTTTGAAGAGGGTAGTCGAGTAGCCTAGCACGGCATCGGTGTTCACAACGGAGCCGCCCATAATCGGCCGCGCCACGTCGGCGATCGTGATGCTCGAGCCCGCCGGGAAAAGCCCCGGTGTGCCAAGAATCGGATCTTTCGACAGATCAGCCGTGGCCACCGTCTTCTCGCGGTAGCCAAGGATGCGGTCGCCGCGATAGCGCAGGCTGCCGCCGAAACGAAAGCCCTTCAGCAGGCCGGTCTGGATGCGATACGAGCTCGTCACATTGCCGCGCCACTCGACTTCCTGGTTGTTGGCTTGCCCCTCGCTCTCGCGCAGGAACGCCCAGCCCAGCGCGGAGCTGCGGATGTAGGCGAGCAATGTCTCGTTGGCGTTGGTGGCCGAGTTAAAATGGAGCTGCGTCGGACCGGTGCCAGTGCCGCGTTGCGGCGCGGCGAGGTCGTTGGCAGCGGCGAGCCAGTCTTTGAGGCGGTAACCGAGGACGCCGAACCAGTCCGCTGCGATCTTGGAGCTCCGCGTATTGTTCTTGGCGAGGCTGGCGCTCACACTCCAACCGCGGGTCGGGTTGGCGATCAGTCGGTATTCGATGCCCTTGGCGATGCGATCCGACGAGTTATTGTATTTGAGCGAGAACGCGTTTCCAGCGGCACCTTCGCTCTGCCAGTTGCGGACGTCGTCCAGGAGGAAGCGGATTGGGCTGGCTGCATCGATGCCGGCATTCGTTCCACCGATCACCGGCGCGCCCGTGGCGGCGGACTCGTAGCGGCCGCCGGATTTCACGAGGTTGTAGTTTTGCACCGATTTCTCGATGTGGATCGAGGTCCAACGGATATCAGTGCGGTCCATGCCAGAATTTCCTCCGACGGCCGTCGGGTTCGGCACGGTGATACCGCCACCGGAAACACCGAGGTACACGGACTCGTAGGCGTTTACGCGCAGCACAAATTTGTTTTCGAGGAAACGGAGCGAGACGCCGTATTCGCGCGTCGTGCCGTCATCAAGTTGCGCCTCGGCACCGTTGGGAGATTTGCGCGTGAAGTCGGCCACGAAGGCCGATGACGACTCTGTGTAATGCAGGCTCGGGATCGCATTGCGGCCGAGGGGATGCAGCACGACGCCCTTCATGCGCGACGTGACCTTGTATTCGGTCGGCGCCTCCAGGGAATCAAACTCGCCGCCGCGGCTGAGCATCGCATCCCACGGTTCGAAGCCAGCGTTGCCCACCGCCTGGCCGTTGCTGGGAAAAATAATCGCCGCACCACTGCGCACGGGCTCTTCGTATTTGCCGGACGCGGCGTTGTAGCGGCGCGCCAGACGGCTATTGGCGCCGCCCTGCCCGACCCACGGCGCAAACGAGGCATCCGAGAATCGCTCGCCAATGGTGAGATTGAGGCGGCCCTGGAGAAAACTGCTCTGCAAACCCCACTGGAGGGCATCTTCGTTCTTCTTGCCGTTCGAAGTCTGCACTTGCGCACCGTAGGGGCTGCTCATGCCCGAGTTGATCACGACATCGCGTCCGGCCGAGTCTTTGCCGATCACGCGCGTTTCTCCGTCCCACAGATTGAAGGGCGCATTCAATTCAAACTGGCCTCGGCCGCTGTTGTTTTGCGGCGTATCCAAATAGAACCGCGCACGCAGTCGGCGGGTGTTGCGGGTGGTGTCATTTGCGGCGTTGGTCCCGGCGGGATACGTGATGCCATCGAACGTGTTGTCGGAGATAATCCGCGCGTTGTTGTTGTTCTGCTGGACGCGCATGTTCACACCGCCGGTATACATCACGGCACCCTGGTGCGCGCCGAGCCAGCGCCAGAGACCGCCGCGCTTCTCGAGATCGTGGGCGAAGGCGACCTGCAGGCGGCGCTCCGTGCGGTGATTGCGCCACATGCTGCCCGTGATGTCGTCCTCGACGTAATATTTTCCAAGATTCGGATTCGGCGTGACGCCATCGGGGAGAAAGCGGTTCAGCTCGACGCGCAGATCGGTGTTGTTGCCGGAAATGAAGCTGAGCGAGCGGGTGTCGAAGACCTCGCGATTGTAGCCGCCCTCGACGTAGATGTCGCGCCAAGGATTCAGCTCAAAGACGAAGCCGTGGATACTGCCGCGCCAGCGGCGCTGCATGGCATTGCCGACCACGTTGCGATCCAGGGGATAAATGGCAGGATCGATGATGCTCGGGTCCTGCGTGCCGTCGAGCGGACGGCGCGACGTGACGGTGTTGGTCCAATTGCGAATCGCCGTGGGCTGGGTGCCGTCGAGGTTGAATACCACGGTGCCGGCGGCGGCGACGTTGTTGAAGCGCTCGGCGGAGTTGGCCAAGTCGGCCCCTTGGGCGTTGAACGCCGTCGTGAATTGCGCCGCCGTGCTCGTGGGGGTGAGCCCGGCATTGTTGAAATAGGGCCGTGATGGGGTCGCCAGCCACGGGCTTACACGATCGGCGACGAGCGTGTTGGCGGCGTTGCGCTGGCGCGAATCGTATTTTTCCAGCCATCCGCGCACCGCGATGCGCTTCGTCGGCTGGACCATCAGCGAGGTGTAAAACCGTTCGGTCTTCGCGCCCACGCCCTCGCGGTAGTCGCGCTCGTCGGCGCGGAGGCCGGCGACCCGCAAACCAAGGAGATTCTTGATCAGCGGCTGGCTCACATTGAGCGAGGCGCGCAAGCTCCCGTTCGAGTCGGCGCGGATCGTGGTGTTGCCGGAAAACTTCCGCAGGTCAGGCCGGTCGAAGGCCACATCGTTCGTGCCCCCGGCAAAACCAGCCCCGAAGAGAATGGCGTTGGAACCGGAGACGAGGGTGAAGCGCTTGCCGGTGTTGTAGGTGTCCAGCGGGACATTCGTCTCGAAGAAATCGTGCGTGTTGTTCGAGCGACTGAGACCGCGGGTGCGGCTGCCGTAGGCGGAGGAGAAAACACCATTGGTGTTCGCGTCCGTGCCGGGCGAAAAATTTTCGTCGTTGGACTCGATGTTCATCGAGTAGCGCACCGCCTCATCGAGCGTCAGCGCCCCAATGTCCTCGAGAAACTCCGAGGTCATCACGTCGATCTGCGAGGCCACGTCGCGCAGCTCACTCTTCAGGCGGGTGCCACCCAGTGTGCTCGTGGCGGCATAGCCGGTGTCAGAATTGGTGCTGACTGTGAACGGACTGAGGACGAGCGCCTCTTCCTGCGCGGCGGTTGGCGTGGCCGGTGCCGTAGCAGGCGCAGCCGGGGCGACCTGGGCGCGGAGCCCTGCACTCGCCAACGCGGCGAGGCAAAGCAGACCGGTAATCGGACGCACGGAGGAGCGGGAGCGAAGCAGTGGCAGGATGTCGTGGGTCATGGGGGCTGGCATGAAGGTTAGGAATGAAAGGGAATTTGCCTAGCGCTTTTTTTGCGCGTTGCCGAGCACGAGATCCGTCACCGGTTCGCCGCGAAGCAGCGGTTGGCCGAAGACCGTCTGGGTGTCGCCTTGTTGTTTGATCCAGCCGTCGAGTTCGACGCGGAGCGCATCGAGGCGGGTGGCGTGCTTGGGATTGGCGGCGAGGTTGCGGAGTTCGTGCGGATCGGCAGTGAGGTCGTAGAGTTCCTCGGCGGGATGCTCGAGGTAGCGGTTCACGACAGCTGCGGCGGAGGGTTTGGTTTTTGCGGCGGCAAGCCACGTGTCCCAAAAAAGCGGGCGGTGGGGCCCGATCGCGCGGGACATGTGAGTGTGGTATTGAAACTCGGGATGGAGATTGCGGATGTATTTCCAGTCGCGGGTCCGCACGCTGCGGATCGGGTAGACGTTGAAATTTCCGTCGCCGCTGTGCGTGGTGAAGACGCGGTCGCGGTGCGTGGTGGTCGTGCCGCGCAGCACGCCGGCAAAAGATTTTCCGTCCAGGCCGTCGGGGACTTTACCACCGGCTAGTTCGATAAACGTCGGCAGGAGGTCGGGCCAACTCACCATCGCCTCGCTGGTCGTGGCGGGCTTGAGGTGACCCGGCCACGCCATGATGAGCGGAACGCGGATGCCGGCCTCGTAGAGCGACCACTTGGCGAACGGCAGCGCGGCGCCGTGGTCGGCGCTGTAGATGAAGAGCGTATCGGCGGAAAGGTGTTCTCGGACGAGGGTGCGGACTTCGCCGAGCAGCGTGTCGGCCTTGGTCACATCGGTAAGATAGCGCGCGCGCTCCGCTCGGGCCGTGGGATCGTCGAAGTGGGTAGGCGGAATCTTCACCGCCGCGGGGTCGTAAGTGAGCTCGGTGCTCCAGACCGTATGAGGATGACGTGTGCCGACGAAGAGGCAGAGCGGTTTGGCCGCATCGCGAGCGGCGAGAAATTTCGCGACGGCCACCGTGTCTTCGAAGCCTTGGTTGGGACCCGCGGCGGAATCGAAGCCGTGGTCCTTCGCGTAGTCGGTGTGCGCGACTTTGCCGATGGCTACAACCTCGTAGCCGAGGGCGCGGAGGGCGGGAGGGAGCGAGGCGACACCGGGGTTCTTGCGCTTGTGATTGGGCTCGGCGCCGTTGCGCGCGGGCCAGAGGCCGGTGAGCAGCGTGGTGCGGCTCGGACCACACGCCGGGGAGGCGACAAAGGCATGCGTGAATTTCAGTCCTTCGGCCGCGAGCTTCGCCATGTGTGGCGTGCGCACCTCAGTCGAGCCATAGGCCTGCGAATCGAGTTGGCTGTGATCATCGGAGATGAAGACGACGATGTTGGGACGCGGCGGCGAACGGTCGGCGGCGACAAGGGTGCAGGCGGCGAATGCGCTGACGAGGGCGGCGGTGACGCGGGTGAGTCCGCGCGAGGAGGGAAATGTCATGGGGAGGATTTCTTTTTGGCGGCGCCGGCCGGCCGTAGGTTGTAACGGGATTCGGCAGGCGCGCGGCGGTGCGGGGCGGGATCGGCGGGGAGGCTCAGCGCGAGGCGGGCCTTCACGGCGGCGAGCGCAGGATCGGCGGCGCGGTTGGTGTATTCGCGCGGGTCGGTCTCGAGGTCGTAGAGTTCTTCGAAGCGGTTGCCGTAGCGGATGAGACGGTAGCGCGGATCCGAGACGGCGTGCGACGCGGCCGGCTCGCCGCCAAACTGAAACGACGTGAGTGCGAGCCGCGCACGGGGCGCGTCGGGGTTTTTCAACTGCGGGACGAGCGAGGCGCCGTCGCATTGCGCGGGAATCGGCAGACCCGCGAGCTCGCAGAGCGTCGGGTAGAGATCAGTAAGCGTCGCGGGCTGGCGGGTCTGGCGGCCGGCCTGCGCGACGCCGGGCGCGGCGATGAAGAGCGGCACGCGCGTGCTCTGGTTCCAGAGCGTGAACTTCTCCCAGTTCTCCTTTTCGCCGAGGTGAAAACCATGATCGCTCCAGAGAACGACGATGGTGTTGTCCTTGAGCGGCGAGGCGTCGAGGGCGTCGAGCAGGCGGCCAATCTGGTGGTCCACGTAGCTGACGCTGGCGAGATAACCTTGGACGAATTTCTCCCATTGGCGGTTGGCGACAACCCAGCGGTGCCAACTGCGGCGGCCGTGCTCATGGGCGTCGGCCAGATCGTCGGCGCGGACCTCGGGGAGCTTCACGTCGGCCAGCGGATGGAGATCGAACCATTTTTGTGGGACCTCAAACGGGATGTGCGGCCGGAACAGGCCGACGGCGAGGAAGAGCGGCTTGGTCTGCGGCTGGCGCATCTGCGCGGCGGCCCAATCGACGACGAGGTGGTCGCCGGTCTGTTCGTCGGGCACGTGGAGCGGCGCGGCACCGAAATAATTATTTTGCAGGGGACGACCGGGGGTGAGGCCGGCTTCGGCGTCAGGCTCAAATTTCGCGCGCACCCAGTCGGGCGAAATGGGATCGAGCGGATCGCCGCGGTAGGCGTCCCAGGCGGCCGGATCGTTTTGGGAATCGCCGGGCGTCCATTGCAGCGTGTGGAAAATCTTTCCGCCACCGACGGCGCGGTAGCCGTGATCGCGGAAGTGTTGGGAGAGGACGACGGCGTCCTTGAGCATCGGCGATTCCTCGCGCCAGCGCGGGCCGTGCGCGCCAAGGAGGTTGGTGTAGATGCCGGAGCGCGACGGGTGAACACCGGTCATCACCGCGAGGCGCGACGGGTGGCAGGCGGGCGCGGCGCAGTGGGCGTTGGCGAAGGTGACGGAGCGGTGTGCAAGCCGGTCGAGCTGCGGGGTCTTCACGCCCGGGTAGCGTGCGAGCGGAGCGATGTAGTCGTTGAGATCGTCAACGGCGATGAAGAGGACGTTGGGCCGGTTCGGCGGCAAGGCGGCGAACGAGGGGAAAGCAAGGGCCCCGACAGCGGCCGCGAGTGCGAACGTTCTTTTCATCATGGAACGGGATGAGGCAGGCCCGCTCAGAAGCGAAACGAATTCGACAGGCGCCAGATCTGCGGCGGGCCGACGCGCCAGACGGCGACCCGGTAGACTTGGTCGCGCGTGGATTGCACCGGAATGAGATTCCGGGCATTCGTGTTGAGATTCTGCACCCGGAGTTCGATTTCCCACTCCAACTTGTCGCGGAAAATCCGGCGCTTGTAGCGCAGCCACCCATCCACGTTGGTCTCGTTCGGCGCCCGATGCGGGCGAGTGATGTCGGCGACGAGCAAGCCGTTTACCAATTGGGAGGGATAGCCGATCACCGCGCGGTCCTGCCAACGATAGGCGGCGCCGAAGCTCGCGCCTTTGAGGCGGCCGGTGCGGAAATCGTAGTTCGAGACGAGGTTCACACGCCATTTGCGCTGCTCATCGGAGGCTCGGCCTTCCTGCTGTTTGTAGAGCCGGTAGACGGAATAGACGTTGGTCTCGAGCCACTGCGCGATCGTGTTGTTGGTGGGCGTCTGGGCGCTGATCAACGTGGGGGGCGTGATGCTGGCATCGTTGAAGAAGGCGAGCCTGGCCATCGTGCCGTTGGGGCCGATGAGCGGGTCGGTGGCGGCCATCAGCGTGGCCATGCGCGGCGAATAGTTGGCCGTGAACGTCTCCTGCCGGGCCACGCTGGCGGAGATGCGCCAGCTCCGCGTGGGATTGTAGGTGAGCTCCAGCTCGATCCCCTTGGCCTCGACGTCATCGGTGTCGCCGATGCTGTTGGCCGTGGTGCGTTTGCTGAGGCCGGTCGAGGTGACATTCGTCAGGCCGGTCTGCGCGAGCAGGCTTGCCGGGGTGATTTTTCGGAACGCCGCGAGGCTCTCCATCGCCAGCGCGTAATGCGGTGTGCCCGGATCCAGGACGCCGGTCGCCGGATCGACGGAGGGGGCGCGGAAGCCGAAAAACTCGGATTCAATGAGGCCCGCGTAGAGGCCGAGGATGGCCTGGTTGGCGAACCGGTTGTAGACATTGCTGTTGCCGGTGAGCGGCCGGTTGCTGAGTTCGGACACGAACCAGTTCACGCGGGCGACAAGCTTGTCGTCGAAGGCGTTGAGTGTGAAACCGTATTCCTTGGTCTGGCCGGAGGCGGACGGAACGGCGTTGCCGAAGAAATCGATGGGCGTCGCGCCGAGGGAGAAATTCTGCGACACGCCGTAGTGACCGCTGAGACGCGCGAAACGCGGCAGGAGCCGCTGCGGCGCATGCGCGACGGCCGACCAACTGAAGGTGTTGGCCGACTGGGTCGTGCCGCCGCTTGTGAGTGCGAGATTCTTGAAATCGGCGAGCTGGTCGGGGCCGGTCTGGGCATCGTAGGCCGCGTTGAAGGCGACGTCCCGCCGCCAGCCGACCAAGCCGACAAGGTGGCGATCGAAAAGATAGGAGTTCCAGTTGCCGGCGTAGGATTTCACGCGCTGGGTGTTTTCGCCGTAGCTGCTGGCGAAGACGCCGGTGCGGAGCGTCGCAAGCGTGAGGTTGCCGGTCGCGGGATCGACGGTCTGGAGTGTCGTGGTCTGGCCGGGGTTCCAGAGTTGCTGGTCCTGCATCCGGTTGAGGCGGACTTCGCCGGGGGAACTTAGCGTGGTCAGATTCTGGTCACCGAGGTAGGCGACCCAGTTCACGATGCGGCGCTGCGAGCCGAGCGCGTCGGTCGGCGAGAAGATGGAACCGCCGTCGGGATCGGTGTAGCAAAGATTCCACGCCGTGCTCTTCGAGGTCTGGTCGTAGTTGTTGTAGAGTGCCGTGAAGGTGTGGTCGCCCAGCCAGCGCGCGATCCGCGAGGTGCGAAAATGGTCCGCCGGCCGGAAGCGCGCGAACGCCGTCACGCGGTAGTCCGTGCGCGCATCGGCGAGCTCGTTCATGGGCGCGCGGGTCTGGATGAAGGCCCGGCCGTAGTTCGGATTCTCCTGGCCAAGGTAGTTCTTCATCGCGTCGACAAAGAGTCCGGTGAAGCCCTGGAACGGCACGAAGGTCTTGCGCCGGTAGGTCTGCCGATCCACGGCAAACTCGATGCCCACGCGGTCGCGGAGGGCGGTCTGCTCGAAGGTGACGTTGTTGTGCTGCCACCGGTCGTTCTGAAAACTGGCCCGGCCGGAGATCAGGTTGCGGGTGAAGTCGAAGACCTGCAGGTTGCTCAGCGACATCGGGACGAGCAGCGGATCCTGCCGCCACGGTTGCTGGGAGACGAGATACAGGTAGGAGAATTGCCGGTTGCCGCTTGGATCGAGGCTCGGCGGCACGACGCGCAGCGGCGGGCTGAACGCGTTGGAGGCGATGTTGCTCATGAACGAATTCGAGCCGCCGGGGCCGCCGGTGGGGAGCGGCTGGTTGTATTGGTAGATGCGCTCGATCTGGCGCGAGGCGTTCGGATGAAACAGATACCGGGTGTTGATATCCTGATAGTAGGCGATCTGGTTCATCAGCAGCGCGAGCCGATCCTGGTTGTCCCGCGCGTTCACGACGCCGTCACGGTTCACGTCGGCGACGGTGAGGTAGTTCGCCGTGAACAGATCCTGGATGCCGGCGTCGAAGGCGAGCGGCAGGTTATCGGGCACGGCAAGGTTGACGCCGGCGGCGGCGAGCTGCGACCGCATGAGGTTGCGGACGACGGGAGCGGAGGCGAACCACGAGTCGATGGAGTTCGAGAGCGGCACGGTGTTCGGGCGGTTGGCGTCGCGCCGGCCGTCCTCGAAGAGCCCGCGGAGGACGGCGCCCTTCCATGGACGCGCCGCAAGTGCGGCGTAGAGCCGGTGGTCGTCCTGATGTGCGGGACGCTGGTAATACTTCGTGTCGTCGCGCAACAGGCCGACGCGGAGGGCCAGCCGCTTCGGGATCAGCACGCGGTTCAGGTCCAGTTCGGCGCGGAGCGAGCCTTCGCTGTCGGCCTGGAGCTTCGTCCGGCTGAACTGGCGAAACTCCGCCGCAGCGAGCGACGTGTTGGCGATGCCGGCCGGACTGCCGAGGCCGAAGAGGATGGCATTGGCGCCGCGGTTGACCTCGATGCGATCGGTGTTGAACCGGTCGGTCGGGATCAGCGTCAGGAAGTAATTGCGGGTCACGTCGGCAGCGGCGAGGCCGCGCACCCGCTGCGAGCCCTGCGGATCGGAGCGGCTCGCGGCGTCGCCGACGGAGGTCGAGCCGGGCGTGGCGTTGCTGAAGTTGCCGTTCAACCCGCTGGCCTCGGTGTTGGTGGTGTAGAGGAACAGGTCGTTCAGGTTGTTGGCGCCAACGTCGTCGAGGAATTCAGTGGTGAGGATCTGCACGGAGGCGGCGATATCCTTGAGTTCGGTCTTGAGGCGGGTGCCGGCGAGCGTCTGCGTCGCGCGGTAGCCGTTGTCGGTGAGTTCGGTGACGACGAACGGGGAGAGTTGGACGGCTTCGGCGGCGGCCGGTGGAGGAGGCGTGCCGGTGGGTGCGACTTGGGCGCTGACGGAGATGAGCGAGCCGAGGCAGAGCGCGGCGGCCGACAGGGCGAAGCCAGGTTTGGCGGGGAAAATCATGGGGGTTTTGGCGGGTGGCAGGTCAAACGCGGGGGAAGGCGCGCCACTATGACAGCCCGTCCCGCCCCAGGGCTATTGTCCGATCGGCCAATGGACCGAAGGAGCCTCAGGCCTTGAGCAACCCGCGCTCGAAGCCGCGCGCGACCGCCTCGGCGCGGTCGGCGGCCTGCAACTTCACGAGCAGCGCGCCGACGTGGGCCTTGGCCGTGCGCTCGGATATTCCGAGCAGCCGGCCGATCTCGGCATTGGTGAATCCCTGGCGCACGAGGCCGAGCACTTCGAGTTCCCGACGGGAGATCGCGCCCGTCTCGCTTTCCGCCGCCAACTGCCCAGCCACGGCTTCACCGATCACTTCCCGGCCGGCATGCACGGCCCTGATTGCCGCGACCAGTTCCGCCCGTCGCACGGTTTTCGTGACATAGCCACAGGCTCCGGCGGCCAGCGCGTGGCGGACATCTTCCGGCGCCTCGGACGACGTGAGCATCAACACCCGCGCCTGTGGAAACTCGCGCCGCAACCGCAGCAACGTTTCGATCCCGTCGATTCCAGGCATGCTCAGATCCAGCAGCATCACGTCGGCCGGGTTTGTCCGCCACGCCGTGATCGCCGTCTCGCCGTCGTCGGCCTCGGCCACGACCCGCAGCCCAGCGTCGAAGTTCAACACATTGGCCAGTCCGGCGCGGAGCACAGCGTGATCATCCACCAAGATCAGACGGATGGGAGCGGCAGGAGACACGTGGGACGGAGAGGAGGCGGACGACGCCACTGTAACCGCAGCGGCGGCCGGCGGGCACTTGGCCGATCGGCCAATGCGGCTTGGCTCAGGCGAGTTCTTCATCGTAGGCGCGCAGGGGAACTTCGAAGTGGACCGTGGTGCCCTGGCCCGGCGCGCTCTCGATCCCCAGCGTGCCATTGAGCCGCTCGATCCGTTCGCGCATGCCGGTCAGCCCGAAGTGGCCTTGCGGCGCACCGACCTGCGCGCCGACCGTGAAACCGCGGCCGTCGTCGCGCACGCTCATCGCAATCCACTCCGGTCTTTCCGCCAGGCGCGCGTCCAGCGTGACCGTGCGCGGGCGGCCGTGTTTGAGCGCGTTGTGCAGCGCCTCTTGGGCGACGAGGAGCAGATTGCCCGCCACGAAATCGGGCACGTGCGCCAGATCGCCCGTCGTGCGCACGTCGATTTTCACGTCGTGTCCCGCCCCCGCGCGCTCCACCAGCGAGCGCAAGGCGTCGGGCAACGCGAGCCCGTGCAGCGGAAGACTGCGCAACGCCCACACCGAGCCGCGCAATTCGTCCACCGCGTGGTCCAACATCCGCCGCGCCACCGGCAGGTGCACGGGCGGCCTCCCGGCTTCCGCGGGAGCGGCGGCTTCGGCTTCGCACGCTTCCATTTGAAACCCAATCCCGCCGAGCGTCTGCAGCAGGGTGTCGTGCAAATTCGCGGCGAGGCGGTTGCGCTCCCGCAGTGTCGCCTGAAACTCGATCGCGGCGTCACGCCGGGCGCTCATTTCCGCCGCCAGCTCACGGGTTTTGCGCCGCACCTGTCGGCGCAGTTGCCACGCCCAAAACAACGAGGCCCCGAGCGCGACAACGACAATCGCCACCGCGGCGACCAAGCGGCCCGGCGTCCACCACGACGGCGCGGTCACCACGAGCACGTCCGAGGCGCGGCGCAACACCACGTCGAGCCGGCTCGGCACCAACGACCGGCGGGAGCCCTCGACCGGCGTGTATTCCAACTGCACGATGGCGGTGATCTCCAAGACGCTCCCGGGCCGCAGCGCATCGAGCGCCGCCGTCTCGCCCGCATGAAGGATCGCGCCGAGGATCATCCCGCCGCGTTCGAGCGTGAGGCGGCGCACGGGTTGCCGAGGATCGGTCTCCGACTGCACGGCCAGCAAGGTCGCGCGGAAGCGCACGAGGTGCCCGTCGTAATCATGGGGCTTCGCCAGCTGGCCTGTGGTCATCGCCGTCGTGTTCAACGCAATGATTTCCTCGGGCGTGATCGCGACGGCGGCCGGCGTCGCCCCGCGTCCCACTTTGCGCACCTGCGCCTCGGCGAGGGTGCCGACGTGGCGCGACATGTCCCCGAAGCCGGCCGCCTCGACTTGATCCCCCGGTTCGAAGACGTCGGCCGCGCGGGTTTCCACGCGCACGGCGCTGTTGCCCGCCTGCAGATAGAGGAACCGGTTCGCGAGCGCGAACGTGACCGTGCCAGCCACCCGCACCCGGTGGGGTCCCGTCGGCTCGGGGCGAAACGTGAGAATCCGGTCGAGCGGCACCAAAGGTGCGGCAAACGGGGCCACCGCCGGCACTTCAATCGCGAGATCGCTTGCGTCGTTGGCGAACAGCCGCGGCATCGTGATTTCACCCCGCGTGTTGAACCGGCTCACCGCCACTCCTGTCACCCGCACCTCGGCGTCGACGAGATCGGCCGGGTTCCGCAGGGCCGGGGCGGGGAACTCGACGGTCGTGCGACCGGGGTTGGCATTGAGGTGCAGCAGCCAGCCGCCCTCCGCGGCCTGGAAGCCCTGCACGACGCCCCGCACTTCGACCCGCAGGCCGTCCTCCGTCCCGCTGAAAAAACGGGAGGGCATCATCGGCCGCGGCGCGGGCAGCGGTTCCTCCCCGAGGACGCGGATCGTGCGGGGGAGAATCACCGGGGCGTAACCGGCCGGATCGCTCAGGCCCACGATGTCGACCAACTGACCCACCCGGAGCGCTTCGATCGCCGCCTCATCCATTTCCCACAGCTGATTTCTCTTGGCGCGGCCGACCCCGATCCAGATGCCGGCGGAGGCATCCTGCACCATGATCGGGCCCTCGGGGCTTCGCCAGGTGACAACGCCGCGCACGTGGACGGGCAACGCCTGGGCCGCCGCCTCGCGTGACAACCTGCGCACCTCCGCGATGCGGGTGATGGGCTCCGCACTCCGCGCCGCACCGCCGCCCGCGCCGGTGAGCAGCAAGGCGGCCGCCAGCACCAGGCGGCGAGGGAATGGCTGGAGGGTACGCACGACAGCAGGAGATACCGCCGTTGCGGGGAAGCTGTCGATGAAGATGAAGCCGCGGGGCTTGAGTAGCGCCTGAGCAGCTGAGGTCAGTTTCAGTTTGCCCGCTTTTTCTTGGTGGTAGGAAACTGGATTCCTTTGCGGTCGCGAAAGATCTTCGTGAGCTGGCGGGCTTCGATCGCTCCTAAGAAACTACATTTGTTCATCGTTGGGGCTTAACATTGGCTCAGTTTCTTTCTGCCACCTCCAGCTCTCTCTCTCTCTCTCAAGAAACAGCGCCTGCATTGGCTGGTTGGAGGGAGAAGCCGAGTTGTGCCGCCAGCTTGCGCAGGGAGCGCTCCTTGCGTTGGCGGATGAGGGCGGGATTGCCGAGTTTGCCGGGGTCGAAGGCGGTGCCCGTCTTGATCATGGAGTAGAGGATCCGCGTCAATTTGTGGGCGGCGGCGGTGACGGCACCGGCCGGCCCCAGTTTCGCGCGCATGCGGCGGAACCAATCGCCCAGCGGTGACTCGACACGATTCAGGGATTGCGCGGACATGCGCAAGGCCGTCGCCAGGCGGTTGGAGACCGGCCGGGTGCTGACGCCGTCCACCGCCGTGACGTCCACGCCGAACTTTTGGAAAAGCACGGTGCGCACCCCTTCGTCCGGTTGCTTGCCCCGCTTGGTCGGCGGAGGTGGCACCGCTTCCGTGCGGCTCACGATCTCGGCGGCCAGGCGGTGAATCTCCTGCAGACATTCGTCGGCCAGCTGGTGGTGAAAGCGCCACGCCGCCAGCGACTGGCGCAGGGCAAAAAGCTGGTCCTCTTTCCAGTCGCCTTTCAAGGCGGCGGCCAGCTCGACCTCGCTTTTCTTGCAACGGTAGTCGCGATGCGCGGCGAGCTTCCGCGGATCGCGTTCCCCGGCGATGATCGCATCGAGAATAGCCAGCCCCGTCGTGCCCGTGAGGCCGGTAACCGCGCGATGCAGCAGCACGTTCATCTGCTCGAGGGCTTTTGGCACGCGCAGCAGGTGCGCGCTGGCCACCTGCACCAGGCTGTCGCGATGCCGCAGCGGAGTGACCAGCCAGCAGCCCGCGGCGCGAGCCGAGTCCGATTGATCGCACAAGCGAACCGCCGACAAAAGCCGAAAATTGCTGCGAGGATCGCCCACGCCAGCTTTGCCGCGCCTGGAAAGAAAAGAGAAAAATGCCTCCGCACGGTGCCGTTCATGGGTGAGGGCCGAAGTCGTCATGAGACCAAAGCGATGGGGTCAGTCCGAAACGTGCAACGCGCGCGCATCCGAATCGACTTTGTTGCATGTTGCTGACCCCGTTGGATCGGCCTTTGCTTAGAAGTCCCGGCGCGCTCGCAGGGTCACGAAGCGGCCGAGCGTATAGCCGGAATTAGTCGAAATGTCGAAGCCTTGGACCGCGCGCCCGTTGACGTGCGGCCGAGTATCAAGGACGTTGTCGCAGCTGAGCGTAAATCGCATCCGCTTGAATCCGAAATAAGTCGCCGACAAGTTAATTTTTGCGATCGGATTCTCGCCCCAGCCGGTGGTCGTGTAGACGTCGTTAAAGAATGCTCCGGTGTAAACGGCCGACAAGGTTGCGCCGACCTTCTTCACGTTCCAGGCGAGCTGGGCGTTGCCGGACCAGCGGGGATAGCGGCTGCGACCGGCAAGTTCCGTGAAGCCGCTTGTGATGCCGAAATTGTTGCCATATGAGACGATTCGCGAGGCCTGCGCGCCAAGCCGCCAGCGGCCGTATGCCCGCCAGGGCAGATCGTAGTTGGCGGCCAGATCGAAGCCTTTGTAACGGTACGAGGCAACGTTGTTGGGCGTGCCCTCAAGATAAAGGACCGGTCCGGGCGTCCCCTCCGAATTGTCGCGGATTACCCGCTCCGGAAAATACGTGAACAACGTCGAGGGCGTGTTGTAGGTGGTGATGGCGCCGTTGATCGCGATTTCGAAGTAATCGACCGAAAGACTGAAGCCCTTGGCGATCTTGCCGGCGTCGATCACGATCCCGCCAAATGTCGTGCGGCCCTTCTCGGGCTGGAGGTTCGGATTACCGCCGGTGACGATGATAAACGCGCGGGCCGGATCTCCCGGCCGCAGCGGATCGGTGGCGGAGGCAGTGAAACCGGATCGGCGGGTGTTGAAAAGCTCGCCAAGGGCCGGAGCCTTCACCGATTGCGAATAGGAGCCGCGCACCTTGAGCCAGACCACGGGTTCCGAGGAAAACGCGAGTTTCGGCCGCGTGGTGTGGCCGAAATCGCTGTAGTATTCGTGACGCCCGGCGAGTTGCAGCTCAAGGTAACGCGGCACAACCACTGTCTCAAGTTCGGCGAACTGCGAGACGACCGTGCGATTGCCGGTGTAGGGCGACCCGCCGCCGAGACCCACATAGCTCACCGTATCCGGTCGGTTTTCGAGCCGATCGTTGCGCCACTCGGCGCCGAGCGCGGCGGACACCCGGCCGGCGCGCTGGCCAAACCAAGCGGGCAGTGTGGCGATCCGACCGTTGGCGGTCACGTCCGCCAGCCAGTCGGTAAGATAGGCGTCGTTCCGCGCGTAAACCCACAGGCCGTCCACGAGTGCCTGATTTTCAGAGGGGCCGAAGGGATTTAACGCGGTCTGGCGCGTCGCGCCGTTGAGCACGGTCTGCAGCGACGCGGCCCTGGCCAGATTGCGCAGCAAGGTCGTCGCGCGTCCGCCGCTGAAATTGAGCGCGGTATCGAGCGTCCAGTCGCCGGGCAGTTTCACCTTGAGGCCGGCCAGGATCCCGTTGCTCTCCGACCGGATGTCGATGATCCGGCGCGGGCCAAAACTCGAGTCCCACGTGAAGTTGTTGAGCGCGATCCCAAAGGGGTTGTAGGGATTGCTCGCGGGAATCACGAGGTTCGAGCCCGAGGGGAGGATCGTGCCGGCGCTCGAGAATGAGCTCGGTGGGCGGCTCTGGCCGGTGAGCGCCCGGGCATAGAGGAGATCGCCATAAATGGTGATAGCGGGCGTGAGCACGCGCTCACCGTGGAGATAGACATTCCAGTTTTCCCTCCGCGGCGTGAGTTGCGTGCGTTCGGCGAGTTCCGTGCGGTTGGCGTTCGGCAGATCGCCCGCGCTCGCAAAGCGGGTGAACGCCGCCTTGGTCGGGTTCGCATTGCGCACACCACCGGTGAGCGCGTAGACGCCGGCGCCTCCGGCGAGCCCGGCCGAAGTTGCTTGCGCCGCGGTCAGCGTGAGGTTTGGCGGATCGTGCGCGACGGTGTTGAGATTTGCGCCCTTGTTGGTCCCCAGAAACGTGTAGTCGGCCGTGTGCGATCGCTCGAAATCCTGCACGAACGTATCGTGGTTCTTGGACCACGTCAGGCTCATCAGGACGGATGACTTCGCGCTGCTGGCACCTGCGAGCACGCCGGCGGACAGCGAAAGCGCATCCGTGCGATCGCGGCCGGCGGTGTTGCCGACCGACACGCTCGTCGTCAGCCCGCGGAAGTTTTGCTTGAGCTTGACGTTCATGACGCCCGAGACGGCATCGGAACCGTAGATGGCGGAGGCGCCGTCTTTCAGGTATTCCACCCGTTCGATCGCCTCGGAGGGAATGCTGTTGAAATCGAATACAGAGCGGTTGAATCCGTCGGTCAGAGGATAGGACACGGCGCGGCGACCGTTCACGAGCACGAGAAACCGCGAAGTGCCCAGACCACGCGGATTGAGGAGGGTGGCGCCGCGGGCGGCATTGTTGGTGTTGTTGATTGTGTCGGCCCCGCCGGTGTTGAACGGCAGCGACTGCACGAAGTCCGCGAAGCTGTTGAAACCGCGCGCATCGATTTCGTCGGCCGTGTAGGTGGCCACCGGCAGGGTGCCCTCCGCTTCCGTTCGCTTGATGCGCGAACCAAGGACCTCGAACGCTTCGAGCTGTGCCGCATTCACCTTGGTGGAATCGGACGGCGCCGACGATTGGCCTGAGGCGGAAATCGCGAGTGAGGAGCCGATGACTATCGTGCACGCGGCAAGGAGGCTTGATGACGCCGGGGTATTCATTGCAATCGTCCTCTAACCGCAGGAATCGAGCCATGCAACGTCAATCCCGGAATCCAAAGTGCAGCTTCGTCCAACGAATGTCCGCAGTGAATTAATCGGTGCGTAGTTTCTGCTGCAGCCGGTCTGAAATTTGCCGGACCGCCCGCTACAGTCACCGCGACGGACGCATCGCGGACCAGCTGTTGCGCTCGCTTGAGGCCGATCGCCTGCCGAAGCAACTCGTCGGCACAAGCACCCGAATGGGCCAGGTTCCGCCGCGCCTGAAACCAATCTTTGCGCTGAATCCCCTCCGGTAGCCGCGAGCGTGAGCGAGTGGACCGGGCAAATGCGACCAAAATCCCACTCGCTGGCGCTCGCCGCCACCAGAGCCCTGTCAACTCGGAGATGGGCTCCGTTTCATCCAATTACGGCAAGAAACTCAAATGCGCCCTTAGGGGGAAATCGCGGAACATCACTCCGCCCTTTTACCCTCCGTGATCTCCGCCCGTGCGGAGCGGTCGCGTACTTCGAAATAACCGAGCGGTTGGTTTTTATCGTCGCGGACCATCCAGACGCTGCCGGGGCGGGTCGGTTCGCGTCGCTGCGCGCGTGGGGCGATGAGGCCGTGGGACTTGATCGCTCCGGCGGGATCCATCCAACAGAGCTCAACGGGGCTGCCGGTGCGATTGATGAACACCACGTCGAACGTATTACCATCCGGCCTCGAGGGCGGCACGGGATTCCCGGTGATGGGCTGCCATGCGAGCCCGGGCAGTGACTCGACGCGGATTGCCGGCACGGGCACCGCGCCCACAGGTGCGAGCGATCGAAGCTCCGCCAGTTTGGCCGCGTGTTCGGGCTTTCCGGCCAGATTGGTCCACTCGTATGGATCGGTGATGATGTTATAGAGTTCTTCGCCGCCGTCCCGATAGTGAATGTATCGCCAGTCCTGCGTGCTGACGGCGTATTCGTCCGGGGTGCTGAGTTGGGTGATGGCGGCATGCGGCCAGGTGGATTTGGGATTGCGCAAGAGTGGGACGAAACTCCGGGCGCTGACGCCGGCTTTCGGTGGCAGCCCGCAGAGTTCGGTCAGGGTGTGAAACAGGTCGACGAGCGAAACCGGTCGTGCGCAAACGTCACCGGCGGTGGTGCCGGCGGTCAGGCCCGGTGCGCCCCGCGGGACACGAATCATGAGCGGCACACGATCGCCGATCCGCCAGCCGGTGTATTTTTGCCAATGCTCCTTTTCGCCGAGATGCCAGCCGTGATCGCTCCACAGCACGATGATCGTGTTGTCGCGCTGAGGACTCCGCTCCACGGCGTCGAGCACGCGGCCCAGCATCGCGTCGGCAAAGTGGATGGAGGCGAGGTAGGCTTGCACCGCCTGTTGCCATTGGCGATTTTTCCGGATGTGTTCGAAATAACGGTTGCGGGCGATCGCCTGCCCTCGGGGCGGGACGTCATCGAGATCGTTTTCCCGGTAGCCAGGCCCGACCTGAATCGATTCGAGCGGGAACGGTTCGAAATATTTCTTTGGCACGAACCACGGCTCGTGCGGACGATAGAGGCCGCAGGCGAGAAAGAAGGGCTGGCTTGAATCGCGCTGCAGTTGTCCGCCGATCCATTGTGTGACGGACCAGTCGCCGCCAAACTCCTCGTCGGTGACGTCCAGCGGCGCCCAATCGGTTTCGACGTATTGCCACGGGCCGCCCACCGGAAGGTTCACGGGGCGCTTTTTCGGATAGACGGTGAAGGGCAGGGGACGGTCGGTGTCCTTGGCCGGGAAGTAGTCGTCCCACGAGGGCGGATCGATGATGTAGTGCAGGAGCTTGCCCGCGCCGGCCGACCAGTAGCCGTGGCGGGAAAAATATTTCGGCAGCAGTTCCGCGTCGGGCAGCACCTCGCGCAGTTTTTGGGCGTTGCCATACAACCCCGAGCGATGCGGTGGGAGGCCGGAGAAAATCGCGGTGCGCGACGGGTTGCAGGACGGCGCGGCGCAATAGGCGTTCGTGAAGAGCACGCTCATTTTTGCCAGCCGCTCGAAGTTGGGTGTCTTGGATTGCGGATGGCCGCCCAGCGGGCTGATCCAGTCGTTCAGGTCGTCAACCGAGATGAACAGGACGTTCGGCGGTGGGGCGGCTCCGGCGGCACCGGAGAGGGCGGCAACCGCGAGCACGAGGGCGAGGAATATTCGCATGGCGCCGTATGGTGGAATCCGGTTCGTTGCGATCGAAAGAGAGGTGGGATCGAGGACGCGCATGGTTTTTGCTGCTGGGAAACTGGATTTTCAGGGGGATTGGAACCGGGAGGGGTTTGCCGGAAAGCTTGAGGATGACGCGCCTGTACTTCGTGCGGGGACTCGGCTTGGCATCGCGCGTGAGATGCAGGAAACGGGCGGGGAAAATTCGCGTCAATGCCTGAGAAGCGTCTCTTGCTCCTAAGAAACAGCGCCTGCATTGGCTGGTTGGAGGGAGAAGCCGAGTTGTGCCGCCAGCTTGCGCAAGGTGCGCACGGCGGCGTCCGGTTGCTTGCCCCGCCTGGTCGGCGGAGGTGCACCGCTTCCGTGCGGCTCCCGAGCTTGGCGGCCAGGCGGTGAATCTCCGGCAGACATTCGTCGGCCAGCTGGTGGTGAAAGCGCCACGCCGCCAGCGATTGGCGCAGCGTGAACAGTTGCTCCACTTTCCAGTCGCCTTTCAAGGCGGGACACGAAAAGGGGGTCAACCCGCTGGTCGCTGGTTGGCTCAATTGGATCGCTGGCCCGCTCGCGGGCGTTGCAGCTCTCCTGCGGCCGCAAGCGCGCCCGGCAACGCTTGGGCGGGACCTAAAACAACTAGAAACCGCAAAGAGTATCGCATGATTGATTTGACGGTGCGCAAGTCAGGACGCGACGTCAGCCAACCGCAGTCAATCGCCGTCGGCGACCTTCCTGTTGCTTTCCGGTAAACTACCGGCGCACCAAATCGTCGTTGCTGCCAGAGTTCTGGAAGGACCAGATTCGTTTTGCGCAGATGCGATTACCGCACTGCCCCGCGACCCGTCGGAGCGCACGCCTGATCTAACTAGGCCTCTCCGGCGAGGACGCGGACGCGCTGCACCAGCGCATCGTGTAGATGGAAACCTGAATCGTGGCGCAGTCGTTCAAGTTCGGCACTAACGGCGGAGATCCGCCCCTTCCGCTTCGCACGCAGCAGCACTCCGAGGATCGCGCTGACAGCAATGCCACGCTGTTGTGCGACCTGCCGACCGTGGGCTTCATCCATCAGAAGCAAGCCACCGGGACCGCGAACCAGGACCAAGGCAATGGCTTCGGATTCGCCTTCGTGCAGCCTGCCGTTCTCCCGCAGAATCGCTGCCTGGGGTAAAGAATCCGCGGCGACCCGAATCCAGCCCTCGTTCACTGCGGCTGCGACTACTCGCGCCGCCGGTCGGTCCCCTCACTCAACGACCACCTCGCGGAAGACCGCCTGCGGGATGGAGATCTCACCGACAAAGTGCCGCAGCAGATCGAGCCGGCCGATACCCCCGAGATGGATCAGCGTTGAGGAATCAATGACCGTGGCGGGCATTGCGCATCTCGGCAGTCAGTTCGTCTGTCGTGTACGACCGCGGAACCCGCCGCGCGGCAAGCAACTCTTCCCCTTCCCAACGGGTCAAGCCCAGCCACGAGCAGATCTGCGCCGACGTCAGCGCACCACGTGCATAGAGAGCCAGCGCAAGCTCCTTCCGCACCTCCAGCTCGGCTCGATCGGGGGGGCAGGGAGCGCTTCGACAATCTCGCGAGGAATCTCAATCGTGATCGACACGCCGAGAAAAAAATGCCTTGGGACAGTCGACGCAAGCGCACAGAATACCGCGGTGTTTTGCAGCCGGCCAACTGAAGCCTGCCAGGATCGCGGCGGGCACTTGGCCTTCGCCATTCATTGTCTGAACTTGCTCGCGCTCCAGTAGCCCGGAAAAACCTTCAGCGGATCGGCCGAATTGGGATCGGTGCCTTTCGGGGCGCTGTTCCATTGCCAAAACTCCTTGAACAACCTCGCCGGGTCCGGTGCGGGCCGGCGCGCAGAGCGCCGAGGGCGAGTAATGGTCGGTGAAGCGGACGCCCCGCTGCGCGAGTGCGTCGAGCGCCGGCGTGTCGACGTGGGGATTGCCGTAGCACCGCAGATCCCCCCAGCCGAGATCGTCGGCGAGGATGAAGAGGATGTTGGGCCGGCTCGCCGCAGCCGCTTTGCGGTCGGACCCGTCGGCGGCAGGGAGCACGCCGAGCAGGGCGACGAGAAAAATGAGTGCCCGGGGTTTCATGCGTGCATCGCTTTCGAAAGTGCGGCGTGGCTGGTCCTCGCGGCGGCCACGGGATCGTAGCCGGGCTGGTTGAATATCTGGCCGCTCACCTCCACGCAGACCGGCCCGGTGTAGCGGAATTTGCGCAGCAGCGAGAAATACTTGCGGTAGTCCGTGCGCCCCTGGCCCGGAAGCAGGAACTGAAACTTGGCCGCCGTGCCTGCGACGTCCTTCACATGGATGAATTTCGTGCGCGGCAGCAGCGCGGCCATGCTTTCCTCCAGATCGATGCCCTGCAGCTCGAAGTGGCTGTAACCCGCATTGAGCGCCATCTCCACGTGGGAGTAACCGATCTCCGCGCAGGTCCGCAGCGCTGCGTCCAACGGCAACGTCTTCATGCGTAAAGGCTGAAGCCGAGATTCGGCGCAGTCGCCTCAGCGCTGCGCGAGAGGGCCGGCAGCACCAGCGCCGCGGCGGCGGTACGCAGGAAGTGACGGCGGGTAGGCACGGCGGAGTTCATTCGAATGCGGCGCGTTAGCGGGCGAGAGAAGCCTCGATGGCCTTGATCCATGGCCCCACAAAGTGTCCGCTATCATGATACGTGCGACCGCTGAACATGTGCCGATCGATCACGCAGGGCTCGTTCACGTAGATGCCGCCGCAGACCTCGAGATCGAACTTGCACTTGGCCACGGTCGCCATGCGCAGTCCCTTCACGATGCCCGCGCGGGCCGGGATCTCGATACCATGGCATACGCTGGCCATCGGCCGCTGATTTTCCCAGAACCAGCGCGTGATGCGCAGCAGATCCTCATCCTCGCGGATGTATTCCGGTGCACGACCACCGCTCTGTTACGTCGCCTCATTTTCGTGGGTGCGCTCGGGCAGCCAAACCGAGGCGAGCGCAGCCGCACCGGCGATGAGGCTCACCCACAGCAGGGCGAACCGGAAGTCGTCTACCGGGGCGTAGAGCCCGAAGACGACGGAGGCGACGGCGGCAGCGATGCGCCCGATATTGTAACAGAATCCAGCGCCGCTCGTGCGGAGGAGCGTCGGGAACAACGGCGGCAGATACATGGTGAAGAGTCCGAAGACACCGCCGAAAAATCCGCCGATGGGGAGCCAGAACCAGGCGAGCGCACCAAAGCCCCGCGGCACGACGTAGGCGGCGAAGATGGCGGAGCCGAGGCCAAGAAACATGGCGATAATGGCCCGACGGTTGCCGAAGCGTTGCGCCAGCCAGGCGGCGCCGAAATTGCCGACGACGGAGGCGGCGTTGAACGTAAAGAAGGCGGCGGACACCAGGCCGGTGATCTCGGCGGCGGGCGTCTGCGCTCCGACGAGGATGATGCGCAGGTGCTGCGTCTGCCAGAAGAGAAACAGCCACCACGCTGAGAGCCCGAGGGCACAGACCACCGTGGTGCGCAGCGTGGTCGAGAGCACGTTGCCTTGAAAGAGCGCGATGGCGCCGGGTTTTTTCTCCACCGTGTGCCCGGCCTGCTGCCAGGTGTCCGGCTCGGGGACGTGCTTGCGGATCCAAAAGACGAGCAGCGCGGGCAGGACGCCGATCAGAAACACCCAGCGTTCGGAACCGGATGGCATGTAGGTCACGAGGAGTCCGACAAAGATCGCGCCGAAGAGCACACCGACATTGACGCCGGTCTGGAGCACGGCGGCCATCCAGGGACGCCAGGCTTTTGGCCAGGTCTCCACCAGGAGCGAGGCCCCGACGGCCCATTCGCCGCCGATGCCGAGCGCGGCAACGAAGCGGAAGACCATGAGCTGCTCCCAAGTTTGGGCAAAGCTGCAGAGCCCGGTGCAGATGGCGTAGGTGAGAATCGTGAGCGTGAGGGAGCGGCTGCGGCCGAGGAGATCGCCGAGCCGGCCGAAGAAGGCGCCGCCGAGGGCCCAACCGACGAGAAAGGCCGCCTGGATATACGCTTTCTTTTCGTTGATCGCAGGGTTGGCGGCGTCGGTCGTGTGCAGGAGCTGCATGACCAGCGGGCCGGCGACGAGCGTGTAGAGGTGCAGTTCGAGACCGTCGAAGGTCCAGCCGAGCCAGGCGGCGAGACCGGATTTTTTCTGCCGGGAGGTGAGTTCGCTCAACCGGGTGGCTTCGCGGGGCGCGGCGGGCGATAATGGCGTCATGGGGCGTGGGTGGGGACTGGCAGGAGACGGGGCTTTGAAAGGGGAGTTGGGCCGAGGCCCGATGCGAGCCGCCCCGGCGCCGGCAGGCGAGGCATATTTATTTTCCGGTAAACGGAGACCGTGGGAAGGGAGGTCCATTCGAAACCGGGTGGAGACGGCGGTTGACCCGCGAAGCGCGGGATCCGCCCCTGCGCTTCGCGGGTCAACCGCCGATCAGAGCGTTGCACCATGCCGACTCGCGCACCCGCGGCGAAAAGCGATCCAGCACGGTTAATGTCTCCGGCGGCCGCGGCCTCGTCCTTTCGTCTGTGCACGCGCTTACTTAGAGCTCGAAAACGATTGATTGAGGCACATATCACGCTTTTAGTAACACTATGTTATCACTTACATCCGAGTCCGATATTCTCCAGGAGGTCGCCGGCACGCTGCGGGCTCATCGGTCGGCGTTGGGCTGGCGCCAAGTCGACCTCGCGCAAAAAAGCGGCGTGGCCATCGCGACGCTGCGTCGCTTCGAGCGCACCGGCAAAGTGGGCTTCCCTGCCCTGGCCAAATTACTCGTCTCGCTCGGGCTGGCCGATCGGTTCCTCGCCGCCCTCAAGCCCCCGGCGGAAGCACCTGCGAGCATCGCGGCCTTTCTGGCGGAAGGTCAGGGCAAACCACCGCAGCGCGTGCGGCTAAAACGCCGGACAGGCTGAAACACGTCGATGGAAGAACCGACGCTCCTGCGGCTCAAGTTTCTCGGTCAACCCCTTGGGGTGCTCGCCTACCGGCCGGACCTGCCGGCCTACGCGCTCGAGCTCGACCGGGCGTTTCTGGCCACCGGGCACGAGCTTTCGCCGCTAAACCTGCCGCTCGCCACTTTTTCCGCGGGGCCGCGGATCTTCCGGCCGGGTGACACTCCCTTCACCGGTGGATTGCCTGGCTTGGTGGCGGATTCACTGCCCGACGCGTGGGGTGAGCGGATGCTGCGGCAGGAGGCACCCGCGATAAGGTCCGCGCTCGGAAAGCTCGCGGTCATCGGGCAGCGGGGCCCCGGTGCCATCACGTTTGAGCCGGAGCTGGGCCTCGGTGCCGACCCGACTCCCAGCGCGGCGAATCTCGGTGAACTCGCCCGCGACGTTGATGTCCTGCGGGCGTCGCCCGTGCCCCTCACGACGGATCGCCGAAACTCGATCCTCGCCAAGGGCGGCACCTCGTTGGGCGGCGCTTTTCCGAAAACGGCCGCGCACCTGCGCTTCGAGGGCGAGATCATCGAACGGCGCGAAATCCTGATCGGGGGAGAACCGCCCGCCGGTTATTCGCCCTGCATTCTGAAGTTTGCGCGGTCGGGCGACGAAGCCGAGGGTGCCGTGGAGTTCGCCTTTTGGCTGATGGCCAAGCGGGCCGGCATCCGCCTGCCGCGCGCATGTCTGGTGCACGACGGCGAGCGTCCGCACTTCGCGTGTGAGCGTTTTGATCGCTACCGCCGCGCCGACGGTTCGGTCGGCCGTCGTCATGTGCATTCCCTGAGCGGGATGCTTCACCGTCGCGCCTCGGATGGGGCCATCGACTACGAAGAGTTCATGCGGCTCAGCCGGCGGCTGGGCGGAGCGGGCGATGCCGCCGAGTGTTTCCGCCGGGCGGTTTTCAATTTGCTGGCGACCAATCGTGACGACCATGGTCGCAACCATGCCTTCCTTTACGACGAGACCCACCGCAGCTGGACGCTCGCGCCGGCCTTCGATCTGAATCCAAATGTCGCCAACGTGCTCATCGCGTTGACCTGGCTCGGCCGCAATCAGCTGCCAGCCCAATTCTCCTCGTTACTCAAGTTGGCAGCGATTGGCGGCGTCTCGGCCCCGGCGGCCCGTGAGATCTACGATCAAGTGGAGGCCGCCACACTTGGCGGTTGGCGCAAAGCGGCTGGTCGCGCCGGTGTGCCGCAGGGCATGATCGACTACTGGGGCAAGGAAATGCTTCAGCAAACTCAAGCGCTGCGGGCCGACGCCAAGAAAATCCGACGAAACAAGAAAAGATCGCGTAAAGGAGGTTGAGCCGGAGGCCCGGGTTGGGGCGAAGCCTATCGGGTCAACCCGCGGGTTGCTGCAGCGCTCGTGCACGGGCCGGCGATCCCATTGAGGCAACCAGCGACCCTCATGATTTCGCCCCCTGACGACTTCCGGCGAACCCGCCAGCGCCCGCTCATCTGGTGGCCTGCGGCAGCATTCCGAATTCAACCAGACTGAGCACCTCGGTTTCGGCATCCAGCGGGAATCGCTCGAAATGGCGCACGCAAAGTAGCCATCTTGCTCCGCAAGATGAGCTGAGGGCTGGCGCAGACACGAACCGCCTCCGAATCTCAAAAACGCCTGGCCTTGCGATGCGCTCGGCTCATCTCGACGGAGCGAGATGGCTACTTTGCTTCGCCCGATGCGTTCACTTCTTGACCGGCACCACCGGCCCCGTGCCCTGCGGGCGGCTGGTGCGTGGTTTTTCGATCTTCTTCGCGGTGGCGGGCAGGTTCGCGGGCTCGAAGGGCACGAGCGGGGCTTCGGGCAGGATTTTGAGGCGGAGGTCTCGGATCTCGACGCGGTTGGGGTTGCCTTTGTGGAGCTGGATGGCGAGCAGGCCCTCCAGCGTGCGTTTGTCCGCGTGGTGGTCGATGAGCTCGGACGTGGGCTGGCCGTTGATGAAGTGCTGGAGGCGGTTCCCTTTCGCGAGGATGACATATTCGTTCCACTCGCTCACCTCGACCTTCACCGGCGCATGCTCGCCGAGCTGCCAGAGCGCGCCCTTGGGGTCGAGCATCACGTCCTTGCCGTTGAGGCCGAAGATGCCGCGACCGCGCTCCTCATACGTCATGCCCGTGTGCTCGATGGCGGGATGGATGTCGCACTGGTAGCCGGTGATCACCCACGGCGCGACGACCTTCAGTTCGCGGCTGCGATACTGGATGCCGCTATTGTTGTCGCCGATGACGCGCACGGTGGCGCGCAATTCGAAGTCTTTCACCGTGCCGCCGCGCCAGATGAGAAAACTGTTATTCGTCATGGCCTCCGGCGAAGGATTGGAGCCGATGACAACGCGGTTCTCCACCTTCCAAAGCGCCGGATCGCCGTCCCAGCCGGTGAGGTCTCTGCCGTTGAAGAGGGACGTGAAGCCATGGTCAGCGGCGAAGGATGAAGTGATGAGAAGGAGAGAGATGAGTAGTGGGCGCATGAAAGGAAACTGAGAGGCTAGCCTCGGACCTTACGCGGGGAAGGGCTTGATCACATGCCCGTGCACGTCATTGCGACTGACGCCGAATTGTTCGGCCAGTTGCCGCTTCGGTGGGAGCCAACCGTTGCCGCCGTTGAGCTCACCGCGAATTTCATCTGAAAGGCACGCGCACACCTCCGCCACGAGCGAGGCCGGCCGGTCGAGAGTGGTCAGGGACATTGGTAGGAGGTCCTGCCACGCAGGAAAAGCCCGGCAAGGCTTTTCTTCCCCTCAGTTTGCTGCGCGGAGCACAGCCCGAGGTTGCCGGTTTGTCGCTGGGCAACGGTTCGACGGCGCGAAGCGAAAAACTTCTGCGGGAATGCCGCGACGAGATCACGATGCTGGGGGGCGACCCCGCCGCCGCCTTCCTGCTGTTGCCAAGACAAGAGGCGGCGCGGGCGGGCACGCCCGGTTTGCTGCAACACTCGCGAGCGGGCTGGATCCGAATGAGCCAACCGCCGATCAGACTGACCCGGTCGGATCGCCCACAAGTCGGCTGTCAGGTATTTTTCAGTTCGAGGTTCACGGTCTGACCGGCCGGGAGAACGAAACGGCCTTGGCCGAGGGATTTGAGGTTCAGCTTCTCGTCCCGATGCACCACGAGTTCGCCGGCGGCGTTGGGGGGTAGCGTGAGGGTGAGCGTGCGGGACCAAGACAGGCGGTGGCGGGGTGATGTTTTCATGGAGGGCAGGATTGGTGGGAGTTGGCGGGAGGTGGGATTTATGGGTTTCACGGGTAGAAATTCAGCCGGTGGGGCGATCGGAGTTGGAGAGGGTTGGCGCGAGCAGCAGTCGCTCGCGGGGGGAGATTGAGAGGCGGGGCAGCAGATTTTTCGGGTCGGGTGGGGCGCTTGACGGGATGGACGCAACGAGAAATTCGCCCCGGAACAACCACTTTGTGGGTTTCCAGTAAAACGACGGCGAGCCCGGGTGCGAAGGCCGGTGAGTGGCCGGCTAGCGGTCAAGGGCGGCGGAGAGGTTTCCCGTTTTCTACCCCGACAGGCTTGGCCAAGGCCCAAAATTCCCGGAGCGCGTGATGCGGGGCAAAGTGGCGCGAAATACTCCGGCGTTGAAGCAGTAGAATTTCGGATGCGACGCCAGCTCCCGCTGGGCGCGGCGGGCGAACACCGGCAATTGGAATCCCAGCAGCAAGTCCGCCATGAAGATCCAGTTTCCTGCCAGCTGCCGCCCCAGAATCGAATTCTGGCCGTGAGAGAAAGAAACTGAGCCAATGTTCCGCCCCAACAATTAACAAATGCAGCTTCTTGAGAGTAGCTCGGCGGCGGCGCGTCAGCCGAAATCTTGGGCGGGTCGATTCGGCCTGAACGGCCCAAGGGGCTTTTGCGGTCCGGGCTGAATCGTTGCGGCGCGGGGCAGGGGCATTCAGATCCGCCAGGGCGACCGCATCGCGCGGGGCGCGAGACGCCGGTTGGCCTCGTCGTCGCCGGCGAAACGTTCGGCCCGCGGGTCCCAGGTCAGCTTTCGCCCCGTGCGGACGGCGACGTCACTGATCTGGCAGAGGGTGTCCGACTGGAACGCGTCCTCGATCCCGGCGATGGCCGGCTGCCGGCTGCGTACCGCCTCGAGGAAGTTGCGCGTGTGATAGTCGCTGTGGGGCAGGCGAACGCGGTAGGCGGAGGCATCCTCCTTCACGAGTTCCGCCGGATGCGACGCTACATGGCTGCGGTCCACATGCACCCAACCGTCGGTGCCCTCAAAGGCCGTGCCATGATCGGTGGTGCGCCCGTACTTCTCCGGCCAAAGCCGCGCCTCCTTGATTGCGCTGGCGGCATTGATCGCGATCGGCAGGCCCTGGAAGTTGAGCGTGACCCCCGAAGCGGCCTTGAAGTCGACCGCCCACCGGGTGGCGGTGTTGCAGGCGCCTGACGTCGGAATCGCGCCGGTGCCGCGCACCTCCAGCGGACCGCCCATCAGGTCCGGCGCGCCCCAGTACGCGATGTCCATTGGGTGCACGCCCCAGCCCGACATGAAGCCGAGGCAGAAATCGGCATTGAACCACCACGTCTTCGCCGCGCCCTCGTTCGAGCAAAGATCCTTCCAGTGCGGGCGGACCGGCGCCGGCCCGAGCCAGCGGTCGTAGTCGAAGCCGGCCGGGATCGGCACCGTCTCGGTTGAACCGCCCGGCGGGCTGCCGATGCACCACACGTTGATGTGCTGCAGCCGCCCGATGCGCCCGTTGCGCACCATCTCGCAGGCTCGGCGGAAATAGGCGCTCGAGCGCTGTTGGGTACCGAACTGGAAGATGCGTCCGCTTTCCCGCACCGCCGCGCGCAGCGCCTGGCCTTCGGCCACGTTGCAGCCCAGCGGCTTTTCCAGATAGAGGTCCTTGCCCGCCTTCACCGCGGCGAGCCCGATGAGCACGTGCCAATGATCAGGCGTGGCCACAATCACCGCGTCAATATCACGCCGGGCCAGCATGTCATCGAAATAGTGATACGCGACGCAGTCCTGGTTGCCGTAGTGCTGGTTGACGACCTGTCGCGCCTGCTCGCGGCGCTCCGGCTTCACGTCGCAGACGGCCAGCACCCGCGCGCCCTCCTCCGTCAGCATCCGGCGCATCACGCCCGTGCCCTGGGGGCCGGCGCCGATGAGCCCAAGGCCGAGGCGGTTCGAAGGCGCGGCCGGGCCGGCCGCCCGCGCAAGGGCGGGGATCAAGGTTGGAATACCCACACCACCGAGCGCGAACGACGTGGCGCGCTTCAGAAACCGGCGGCGGGAAAGAGGCAAGGATGCGCTGAGGGAGGGCATGATTGGAGAATACAATGCGGGCGGAGTGCCTTCAGGGGCGCGGAGCCGTCGGCAGATCCGCCACGGTCACGGTATAGCGGTCGCGCAGCACTTCACCGGCGGGCAGGACCCGCTCCCCTTGGTTGCTCGGGCCGATCGCCATGAAGGCGAAGGGCGTCTCGAGGACAAACAGCGCGTGGTCCTGCGTCTGCGCCAGCGTGACGCCGACTCGCGGCACCGGCCAGGTGCCGTCGATGTGCCCGCTGTAGGTCACCCGCCGCGCCTTCGCGCCCATGGCGGTCTCGAAATCGAAGGGTTTTGAATTCCGGTTCCACTGCGCGGGCCCGTCGTCGAGTTGGAGCGCGTTGTTGCGAGTGCCGCCGGCAAACTCCCGGCAGAACCGAATCCCGAGACCGTGGTAGTTGATCAGCCGTCCATCCGGGCTTTTTCGGCTCCATTGGCTTTGGATCAGCTTCGTGTCGCGCCGCACGGTCAGCGCGGCCTCCCAGGTCCAGACATACGCCGCACCCTCGCGCCGGCAACTCACCCGTCTCACCTCGTCAAAGGCCGCCTCGCCACCGTCCGCCGGTTCCCAGGCGAGCGTCTGCGCGAAACCCACCTCCGGGCCGGCGGCACGTACGTCAGCAAACGCCACGTGCCGCTGCCGGCCGACTTTCTCACCCGGCCGCGTCACCGTCTCCTCCCAGAAGTTCAAATCCGGCGTCCGCAACGCATACATCAGTCCCTTGTGGTGCCGGTGATCGTGCGGTTGGGCGAGCGAAACGCAGTGCCCCGCCGGCGAGTTCAGCGGATGCACGTACGGCTTGAACGCATCCCCGTGATGGTATCGGCCCGCGAGCCGTCCGTCGACGGTGACGAAGTCGACGTGGCCCGCGGCTACGACGAGCTTGAGCGGCTGGGCCGAAACCGTGACGGCAAAGCAGATCGCCACCATTAGACTGGGAGGGAGCAGGCGAGGCACAGGCATGGAGAGCATCGAAAGAGACGTGTTCTTTCTAACGTCCGCCGTTTCCTAAATCGACATTTTTTTCCGTTCCCGCCCGGAGGAGGCAGGACGGTGTCAGCTATCGCGCTCGCGATTTGGCCTGCAAAGGGATGAACGATCAAGAGCTATGCGCGCACCATTACCTCCACAACGCCACCCGCGTGGGCGAGACGCTGCGTTACGTGGCCGTGGCCCCCGACGGCCGCTGGCTCGCCCTGCTCGGCTGGGCCAGCCCCGCGCTGCACCTGCGCCCACGCGATCGCTGGCTCGGCTGGTCCGAGCCCCAGCGCGCTGCGCGGTTGCGTCTCGTCGCGCAAAAC
>SXGU01266907.1_pt1 | contig 31964 bp, 28 predicted proteins | sample 3174531 | NCBI WGS metagenome assembly SXGU01 (sample SAMN11356863, study PRJNA531348) | freshwater metagenome | isolation source: freshwater sample F1-140 | place: China: Fuxian Lake, Yuxi | collected 2017-12-25 | reverse complement strand
CCAACCTTGTCCATGACATCAGCAATAAGATTGCCAATCTCGGAGTCGGAGGCTGAGATGGTTGCGACATTCGCAATTTCGTCACGCCCGGAGACGGCAGTAGCGGCATTGCGAATCGCCTGCACAACTGCAGCCGACCCCTTGTCGAGGCCACGCTTGATGATCATCGGATTGGCGCCGGCTGCGAGGTTCTTGAGGCCCTCGTGCACGATAGCCTGGGCGAGGACCGTTGCCGTCGTGGTGCCGTCACCGGCCACGTCATTGGTCTTCGTCGCGGCTTCCTTGAGGAGCTGCGCGCCCATGTTTTCGAACGGATCAGGAAGTTCGATTTCCTTGGCGACGGTCACACCGTCGTGACTCACCGTCGGTGCGCCGTACTTCTTGTCAATGGCAACATTGCGGCCTTTCGGGCCGAGTGTCGTCTTGACCGCTTCCGCCAGGGTGTCGACGCCCTGCTTCAGCTTTCGCCGGGCATCCGCATCGAAAGCCAACTGCTTCGGCACGGTTAATCCTCCTACCGGTATCAGGTACCCCTACTTCGGGGGTGTGGTCGCTGGTCTCACCGCCGTGGTGGGCAGTCGACCGCTTCAATCCAAAGTCACACGTTTCCGCGTGCAGCGCCTCGGTTCCGGACGATCTGAGTGTCCCAACCTGCGCGCGTTGCCAACGTCCCGCAGGGATTAGCAGTCGTCCGGCGCGAGTGCTAACTTGAGTATACGAGGGCCGTTAGCAGTTGGCAAGCGAGACTGCTAATCGCGACCGTTCTGCGCTGTGAAGAAACCGACGCCTACGGGACAAGCGCGAGGGTAGCCGCACCGGCACCCACTGTGATGGTGTCGGTCAGTGTCATCGACCCAAGGTCGATGACACTGACGGTTCCAGACCCCGAATTCGCAACATACGCACGCTGACCACCGCCACCGAGAACAATCGACAGGGGTTGTTGGCCCACCGGTATGACTTCCAGGACCTCGGCGGTCTCGCGATTGACCACTTGGATCAGACCCAACTGGCCACTGACGACGAGCAGTCGTGCGCCGTCCGGGTGAAGAACGAAGCCGTTGACGCCATTTCCGACGTCGATGACCTTGCGGGTTTCGCCGTTTGACGCGTCCAAGGCGTAGATGGTCGTGGTCGATTGGTTGCCCAGGAAAAGGGTCTGGCCATCGTCGGAGAGTTGGGTGTCGCCTGGCCAGACTGGGGTCCGGATTGGCGGTCGGACCGTGCCTGACGCGACGTCGACGATCGACACCTCGCTCGTCGTCCGATGCGACACCGCCATGATCGTTCCCTGAGATGCGAAGCGGAGCGTTCCCGTCCGCCGGGGAAAGTTCAGGCGCCGAATAATTCTGCTACCGCGGGCATCAAGTTCAATGACATTGGAATATTCCTGCCCTTCAGCGCCTGCCGTCGCAACCCAGACGTGCCCATCTGCAGGACCAATGGCGATTGCGCTGACCGCGCCGGCGTTCAGCGCGGTGCGTGTCTCAATCGACATGTCGTCGGCGCGGATGGTCACGATTTCGTTAGACCCACCCCAACTTGCAAACAGTCGTCGTGATGAAGGCGCGCCGGCAAGGTAGGTGAACCGTCCCCCCCCGAGGGTTGGAGCTGACGATGGGTTGAGCACGGTGCCCGACGCGATGTCGACTGCCGAAATACGCGGCTGCAAGTGACCCACAAACAGTCGTGCCATGGTTGCTGGACCGCGTGTTGGTGTCTGGACCGGTGCAGTGGCCGTGCCAGGCATCGGTGTCCGTGAGAATGACGTCGTCGGCGACGCAATCGGCCGTGTGCCGCCCAAAGAGGTAGGTGTTTGCACGGCGGCCGTACTCGGAAGTGTTGCGGTTGCTGAGAGCGCGAGGTCGATGTCCCGGGAAGTTTGCCCGGCGCCCGGTGGAACAAGTGCGATTGGTTCCGAGACCGCTTGACCGACTTGGGCCTTCCGCGCGCGGACTATGACCCCATTGGTCGGTGGAGAAGTGAACCGGAGTTCACCGCGGGCATCGGTTGGTTGGATTTCTATCATCAGGCCACCGAAACGGTCCCTGACCTCGACGGTAGCATCGGCAACTGGAGCGCCCGAGGCATCGCGGATGCGGATGCGAACGGGAAACCGAGGTTGAGGTGTGGGATCCGCCGTGCCGACCATTTCAGTTGCGCCTGCCGGGTCGATCACGTCGAGAATAGAGATGCCCTCGTTCTCCGCAGTGATGCGAATTGCTCCGATTACCCCCAGGGCCATGACAACTGCAATCGCACCGACGCCGAGACGCTTCATTGCAGCGCGTCCCATGTCAGCAACGTCATTTGAATGGCGGCGTCGTTCGTGTACCCCAAGGTCAGCCGTATCGGTGGACATTTTGGGTTACCAACATGGGCAGCCTGAAGGGTTGGGTGGTTCAGTGAAGCTGGCTCTCTACCGCTCATTGCCTTGTCCCTGCCATGCCACAAACCATTCCCATCCGCGTGCAGTCGCGGTGACCGGCATTCGGCCAACTCTCTTGGCGGTTGCGATGACCCCAAGGACATCGGCAAACGTTGGTCTCAGCCGTCGGAACGCGACATCGACCACGAAGAGCAACACCGAGGTCATCAGGAGTTCCGGCCAGATGTCGCGTGGGGCGGTTCGATGGATCGTGTCGCGTCTCCAAGCGTCCGCGGGGGTTGGGATGGTTGGGGCACCGCTCTCGGAGGCGAGGCGTTCGAGCAGTGTCCGGTTTCCCCACGCCGGTGCGTATTCGACCGGATATGCGCGGTCAAACCCGGCAATCTCCGATGCGACGACCTGCCCGCTGGTGTCAGTCTGAGTTACTCGCACGAAGTAGACCCCAGTGGAGCGCGCGTCGAAGTCGCCTTGGTAGTGTCCGGGGGCGACCTGAAAGAGATTGACACGCCTTGAAGCGTCGTCTGGTCCGGCGATGTCGGCCGAAGAGGCCAGAAGGTCTCTGAACCCTCCTCCGGGCGCCCAGGTGTCCACAAGGATTCGGGCCCGCGTTCCGTCACCGTCAGATGACGGCATCACACGGACAGCAATGTTTGGATTGCCCGGCGCGGGCATTGACCAACGGATTGCTTGCACCCAGAGTGACCGGAAGGCTGCGGTATCGGACCAATCTCGAGACCACGGACCCTCAAGGTCGGCTGTCCAGACGAGTGCGCGTCCGAGCCCGTATTGCCATTGCGCGAGAACTGCCTCTTCCTGGTCGCTGGTGAGGATGATCTCTGCACCGGGACGCGGTGTGGTCCGCATGTAGCCGTGGAGTTGGGGGAAGTCATTCGGGACCAGGCCTCGTACTGCACTGGAGGCGGATGCGAGCCTGGGTTTGAAGTCGCGTTCCTGCTTGTGCGCGCGTCCCGCCAAGCGTGCCTCTTGGGTCATGATCTGGGGCACGGCGGTTGGGGTGTCGGTGAAGTAATACCGTCCACTGCCTCGGCGAGCGAGATCTTGCAGCAGACTCTTTCCCGCTTCACTGGACACGCCGACGGTTGAAAGAGTGATGTTCGCCCGGCGATACGCATTGAGCAGGTTCGGAAATGGCGCCGGTGTGCCTTCGCCATCGGTGAGCAGGATGACATGCTTGACGCGTGCCTGAGTCGTCTGAAGTCCCCGGTAAGCGACGTCGAGGGCGGCATATATGTCGGTGCCACCATCGGGTTGGATCGTCGCAACTCGGTCGGCCACCATCTTGAAGTCTGCAGGCCCGCGTAGCGGACGAATTTCCGAGACCCAACGGGCGTTGTAGTCGAAGGCGACGACGCCTATCTGGTCACCTTCGCGCAGGGTTTCGATAGCAAGGGTGGCGCCTTCCTTGGCGAGATCCATGCGGCTTGCACGTCGGTCTCGCGTGTCGATACCCGACATGCTGCCGGAACGGTCGATCACGATGACGATTGCAAGCGTCGACGCCTGATCCTTTTCAGGAAGTTGCACCGTGACAGGAAGAGCGTCTTCAAGCGGTGTCCCGGCGTACTCGCCCTGCCCGAACGTGTGTTCCCCGCCGGCCACAACCAGTCCGCGCCCGCCTGATGACACCGTCTCGCGGATTGCGATCATCTGTGCGTTTGTCATCGCCGTTGCAGGCACGTCGACGAGCAGGACGGCATCGAAGTTGGCGAAGCCTTGTGCGGTTTCGGGGATGCCGTCCGGGGTGACCACGTCTGCAAGGATGCGCGCCTCAACGAGGGCACGGCGGAGTGCCGTTGCGGTGTCTGGATAACCTTCGACAACAAGCACGCGTGCGGGGCTGGAAACGAGCGTGTGCGCCCAGGCAAAGTTGTTGTCTGGAAGCGCATCTGCAGGTGCCGAGAGTTCGGCAGCAAAAGCCCACGCGCCCGGGCTCAATCGTCCGAGAGCAACGGAAATTTCCGCGGGGCCTTGATCAAGGTCTAGGGTTCGATCGAAGACCAGCGTCCCGCGATTGCCGGTCCCAGTCGATCCTGCGGGATCCCCGACTGCGCGTGCCCAGACCTTTAGACTGGCTGTGATCGGTGAGGGCGCAATGATCGAGAGGCGGCCCTCGGCGTCGTCACCATCATGCAACGTCGGCGCGACAACAAATGAGGCAATCGCGGCGTCATCGAGACGGCCCGGAACCGAGTAGGTCGCGATTTCGACGTTCACGAGTGCCGGAGACCGGGCTGCAGATCTCGCACTTCCGGTTGTCTCATTACCGTCGGAGAGAAGAACAAGGCGCCGAAGGTATCCGGCGGTGGCGGGTGGCAAGAGCGCCGCCCCGGTTGAGATGGCGTCCTCGAGGTTGGTGGCGGTGGTCAACGCAGGACCCGAGACGTTGTCGGTCAGGCCTATTTGGGCGACGCGCGTGTCCGGACGGTTGGGGTCGCGGCGCGCAAGCGGACTTTCAATGGAAGCGCCCCGGGCGAAAGTGACAATTCCCCCAAGGTCATCAGGTCCGCGGGCATCAAGAGCGGCGGTCGCAAATCCCATTGCGCCTGCCTGAACGTCGGCAGGAATGCTTGCGGAGGTGTCGATAAGGAAGACGGTTGCCACCCCTAGAACCGGGGCGGCCACTGTCAGACCTGCAATCCCGAGGACCGTGGTCACGACGATGACCGAACGTATCGCGAGACGTCCCAAGTGTGAACCCGGATTGCGCGTACTTGCGCGCCCACGCCCCGGTGAGGCGCCTGACCCCGCGATTGCCTTGTCCACGCCAAAGGGAAGGACCGGTTTCGCTGGACGTGCGATCCACCAGAACCAGGGCAGGACTGCTAGCAGGAGCAGCCACCAGGGGCGAGCGAAACTCAAGGCGGACGCGAGGGTGTGGGACCACCCGAGGAACTCGTTCACGCGCCGACCCCTGGTCTGGGGGGAAGTCCCGTCGTCGGCTCAGTGTCGTTCCCGACGTTCTCCCCCCTAGAAGACAGAGGACTTCCGATGGCAGGAAGTGGGTCGCGCGGGCCTGAACCCATGGAGACCCCTCTTGAAGCGAGAGACCGCAGCGTCACAGAGACGCGGATCTGGTGATACCACCACCATTCGACGGCGATGATGCCGAGGAAGGCGAGAGCGATCCACATCCACCATTCATCTCGCGTGGAAGTTTCTCCCGGCCCGGCAATGAGTGGTCCGGGTTCTGAACCTGGCCCGACAGACGCTACGCCGAACACCGCCGGCCGCGCGCGCAGGTCGGCGAGGGCAACTTCACGGCCAACGGGAATGGCTCTCGCGATTTCAACATGACTGGCGATCTCGGCAGTGTTTTCAAACTCCCGAATGATGTAGGCGCCCGGGCGAGAGGTATCCAAGAACCGGATCGACCGCCCTTGTGGAAGATCAACGTCCCGGGGAGGCATCCCGGGCGACTGCACGGTCACCCGGGTGGCTCGAGGGAGCGGATTGATCAGCAAAGCCTGGCCCGGCACCGAAAAGGTTGTGGCACTGACCGACTGAGATGGGTCATTCGCAGGGTTGCTCGCCGAACGGGCATCTGCTGTGCCGGTGAGCCAGTCGATGCTGTTCGCGATTAGCACCGGGAAGCCAACCCGCCCGAGGAGGTTTGAAGAACGGAGGTCAAATGCGATCACGACCGCGCGCCATGGGCTTGGATACCCCAGGAATATCAGGGGTGCATTACGCGCCGACACTGCTTCCTCGGCCCATCGGGGCAGCAGGACCTGCCTGGATTCGGCGATCTGGACCCCCGCGAGGTCGACGCCCGCAAGCAGCGGGCTCGGGAGGATTCTTGAAATCTGGGCGGAGTTCCACTCCCGCGATCCATCGCTGCGCCGACCCAAAAGCCCGTTTACAGACACTGGCCCGTCGGTTCGTGGCGGGTCGATGAGCATCCAGTGCGACGTGGGTGCCTTTGGAGGGAACCATGCCTCGAAGACGGTGACGTCATATCGTGCGGTTGCGTCGTACCTGTTTGGATCAATGCGGTCAAACGTGACGCCGGGGACGGCGCGTAGGGCGCGTTCCAGTTGGTCGGTCCGCCCGCCAACTAACGCGACACGACGCATGAATGGTCTTGGCACGGCGGCGGTTGCCAGGTTGTCGATCGCGAGTAGGTCAGGGTGATCGAAGAAGGCCTCGACCCAATTTGCAGTGGCGGGCACACCGTCGATGGCGAGGGCTTCAGTCGCGTCCGGGCCAATCGAAACGACACGTTCGCCAAATGGAGCGCCGTCAACTCGAAGGCGAAGCGTCCCGTCGGCCCGCACGGGTCCGGTGTTGCTTATACGGACGAAGACTTGCACGCGGTCGTCGGCAGTGACGCCCAAGCCCGATCGAGCTTGTTCGGCGGTGGTCACTGCATTGGAAACAGTTGGGGAAACTGGCGCTCGACGCGCAACGAGTGCAGTGATTGCCGTGTTGGAGGGCGAGCCCCGACCGGTTCGTACTACTTGGATTGGCACGGATGGACGGGCGATACCCGGCAAGACCTCGGCAACTCCGCCAGTCAAGATGAGGATTTCGCCTTGGCGTGCTTCCAGTATCTGCGCACCGGCAAACTCGAGTGCCTGCGCGAGATTGAACTCGTAAGGCTGAGCGACAAGCGACGCGATCGCGCGATCGAACGTGGCGAGATCCCGTGGCGCACTTCCCCTGGCGACGACGATTGGTTCGGCGCTTGCTCCGATGACTACGGCTCGGTCGCCAGGTCGCAAGCGTGACAGCGCGACCGACGCTCGCGCTTTCGCTTCGTCGAGTCTCGTTGCGGTCGGCGGGGATGCCCGGAGTGTGGTTGGAAAGAATGGACCGTCCGCAACCGCGCGGGGATCTCCGTCCGAGGCAAGCATTGGGACTGAAGTGTCAATGATGACTGCCAATGTGCGACCGACGGGTAGCAAGCGAGCGATAGCCGGACGACTGAGGGCAATCGCAACCAGCACTGCCGCGATGATCTGGAGAATTATCAGGAGGTGTCGACGCAGGAATGTGAGCGGACTGCGGGCAGTCTCCGGTGCGATGGCCCGCCTCCATAGGAAGATGCTCGAGACCTCGACACGGCGGCTCCGTGGTCTGAGCATGTAGAGGGCGCCTATCGCTACGGCAGATCCGAGCCACACCAGGCTCCATGGCGACAGCAAATGCGGGATGTTCACGCGATGATCCGGGGGTCAATTCCCCATCCCCGGTCCCCGCCCGGAGGAGGCCGGAGCGCGGAGCGAGACCACTGGGCAACTACATGCGCCATGGCGTCACGCAAGTAGGCGTCGTGCACGCGCGTCATGGAACAGGAACTCCTCGATGGGTGTCGTGGTCGATATCGGGATGTAGCGAACCTGACGGGCGATGCATCGGGTCTCGGTTTCCGCCAGCCAGGTCGCGACCCTGACGCGATATCGTGAAGCAAGGTCATCGTCAACGGTGATCCTGAGGACCTCACCGGTCTCCCTGTCGTAGACGTCGAGGTCTCCATCGAGGTCCGGATCCATTTCGGTCTGATCGATCACGTGCATCACCGCGACCTCGAAGCCGCGTTCGAGGAGGGCACCGATGCCCTCGTGCACGCCTGGGCCAAGGAGGTCGGAAATGATTACCGCAAGCCCGCGCTGTCGATGGCTGCCAGCGTAGGCGCGCAACGACGTGCCAAGGTCTGTATGCCAGGCGGGGGACAGGTTGCCGAAGAATTGGAAGAGACGCCGATACGAGGCCTTGCCCCTGATCGGTGGGGACGCAGTGGCTACTCGGTCGCTGATCCCTGCGCCGACGATTGTGTCGGAACTGCACAGGCCCGCGTAGCCGATCGCTGATGCAAGACGCTTAGCGTGGCCGAGTTTGCTGACTTCACCCCAGTCCATGCTGCGCGATGTGTCAACGATGAGGTGGACCAGAAGGCTCTCCTCGTCTTCCCGCAGCTTGACGAAGAGTCGATCGGAGCGGCCATAGATGTTCCAGTCGATATTTCGGAGGTCATCTCCGACAGCATATTCCCGATAGTCGGCAAACTCGATCGACGAACCCCGCTGACGGCTGCGACGACCACCGAAACTTGTCCCCTGCTGGCGCCTGGCGACAAGCTGGAGGCGTTCGAGGCGCCGTAGAAATGCGTCATCAAATACCGTCGGTCCTTCGGGCTCGGCTCGCAAAGCGGTTGTGGTTCCGGGCGCGCCGTCCTTGTTACTTGCGTCCGACGGTCGGCGAAGCAGGCCGGATCCATTTCCAAGGATGCGGCGCCAGTTCGCGCCGGAACCGGCGATCTTGAACCATGGAAGCTTCAGACCCGGTGGTGCCTGTCGGGTCTCCTCCTGCCCTGCAGCCGCAGTCGTCATGATGCGCGTCCCCGATCGGCCAATTCATCGGTGCGAACGGTCATCAGGACTTGATCGATTACGGCATCGGTGCCGATGCCGTCTGCTTCGGCTTCGAAATTGAGCAGAAGCCGGTGGCGAAGGGCGATGTGCGCCGCGCTGCGGATGTCTTCGAAGCCGACGTTGTAGCGGCCGTCGAGAAGTGCATAGACTTTTCCGGCAAGGATAAGAGCTTGCCCGGCACGAGGACTGGCACCAAACCGGACGTATTGTCTGACGAAGCGCGTCGCGTCACGTTGGCTAGGGTGGGTGCCAAGGACCAGCCTTGCTACATAACTCCGAACGTGTTGCCCCATGGGCACCTGCCTGATCAGTGACTGCAATCGCAGGATTTCCGGCGCGCTTGCGACTGGGGTCACGGTTGGTGACGTATCGCCGGTGGTCAGGTCGAGGATGGAGGTCAACTCCTCGAGGGTTGGGAATGTCACGAGGATCTTGTACGCAAACCGATCCAGTTGTGCTTCTGGCAACGGGTACGTGCCTTCCATTTCCAACGGGTTCTGCGTGGCAAGGACCATGAAGGGCTCAGGAAGCCGGTGGGCGATGTTTGCCACGGTCACCTGGCTTTCGGCCATGGCTTCGAGGAGGGCGGATTGGGTTTTTGGGGTTGCCCGGTTGACTTCATCGGCAAGGAGGAGGTTGGCAAAGACGGGTCCGGGTTCAAACCTGAACCGTCGGGTGCCCGAAGGGTCGTCGGCAATGATATTGGTGCCCGTAATGTCCGCGGGCATCAGGTCAGGGGTGAACTGTACCCGGCTATACGCGAGGTCTAGGGCACTGGCTAGTGCCCTGACCAGGCGCGTTTTGCCGAGGCCGGGTACGCCTTCGAGGAGGACATGTCCGCCGGTAAGCAATCCAACCAAGGCGCCATTGAGGACTTCGTCCTGCCCGACGATTACGCGCTTGACCTCGGCAATGATGCCGGCAGACACCCTTCCGAACAGGTCAAGGTCGGTTTCGCGTGTTCCTGGCCGGGTGTAGGCGGATGCCATCGTGATCGTCGCTTTCAGTTTCGGTGGTTCTCAATCAGCCTTGTCTTGTCTCGTCGCGTGACCCTTGAAAATGAACCATCCCACTGGGGTTCACGGTCGAAGCTGGACTGGGGTGGAAGATGTCCCTGCGGGCGGGGCGCTTCCGGGCAGGAAATACTGGCGGACCGCCTCGGCGTATTCACGGGGAACTGCGTTGATGTCGGGGCCTGCACCGACTGGCGAATTGCTCGCTGGTCCGGCCGCGACAACAGGTGCTGGCGGTGGAGCTACCAGCGGAGTGTCGGGACGTGGGGGACGCCACGTCGACGGACCGTCCCCTTCCTGGGCCTGGACGCTGACCGGAACCGACTGTGCGTCAAGCCGTGTTGCCGGGCCTGATGAAGTGCTGCCGACGCCGCGCCCAGCGCCGGTGTCCTGGCCAAGACCAGTTCCGTCGCCGTCCTTGCCACTGGAACGCAGTTGTTGCTCTAAGTTGCCTAGACTGCCCTCATTGACCGATCCGTCGCGCCCCTGGGCACCCTGACCGGGTTGCCCGTTCTGGCTTGGGCGACCGGCAGCATCGCGCGGTTGCTGTCCGGAGGCTGACCCTTGTTCACCGCCGGCAGGTTCTCTGGAACCTTCACTCCGGTCCGGCAACGATGTCTGACCGGAGCGTGCGAGATCCTGGGCACGACCTTCGCGATCGCGCTCGGCGGCATTTGCATCCCCCGCCTGCCTCACCGCGGATGCCTCGCGTCGAATGGCTTCCCGTGCGTCATTGGTTTTGTACTGCGAGAGGGCTTGAGCCGCTTGTCTTGCCGCCTCGGAGATCTGACGATCACCGCTGCTTGTCTGGGTCCCTGCCTGGTTGAATGCCTCGGCGAGTGCTTCGCGTTCACTGGGTGGCAGGCGTGAGACCTGGTCGGAGAGTTGGTTTAGTTGGTCAGCCGCACGTTCGGTATCGCCGCGTCTCAATGACTCTCCAGCGGGGCGAGATGCCTGCGCTTGGCGGAGGGCATCGCCCAATTTCTGGAGAGCTTCGCCTCGTTCAGCGGCGGTCGTCGCCTGCGATGAGCCATCCGCCCGCGCCATCGCCCCAGTAGCCCCCTGCGCTTCGTCTACGCCACGGCGTGCCTCCGCTCGCTGTTCCCGACCGCGCGGTTCGCCCTGATCGTCTCGCTGTCCGAGCAGGCCTGACGATGAGGTGCCGGTGTCGCTGGGCCGGTTTGTACGCGCTTCGACGGCTTCACCGCCCGGATATGCTCCCTGTGCCTGTCCTATTGGAGGCGGTTCCCCAACCGGGCTTTCCGACGGGGTGCGCGCATCGGCGAGTACGAGGGTTGGTTCCGTGGTCTCTGGCAGATTGGTCGCGGTTGAGGGCCAGAACCCGACCACGAAGGCAGCGGCCAATGAAACAGTCGACGCTGCGAGATTTGAGCGCGCGGCGCGTCGCCAGGCGGGATCGCGGGGCAGAAGGGGAACCGCGATTGCCGATATTGTCAGCGCCGTCCGCGAGGCTCCCTCGACTTGGCGGTCGGCAAGTTCGCCAGAAATTCCAGCATCCGTCAGCTCAAGTGCGGTTGCGAGTTGCGCGCGCAGCCCGAGCGTGTCGTCGGTACGTCGTGCAATCTCGTAAGGGCCCATATGGCGAACCAAGGCATGACCGATCACGATGAGGGCGGCGAACACTGCGGCCCCGCTGATCAACGAACCGATGAACGGGTTGGCCGTGAGGCGTGCGGTGGTCATGGCGATCAGGACAGACACCGTCATCCACTGGGCGACTGGTGCGGCAATCCTGATTGTGTCCTGAACCCGGTAGCGCGATGAGAGTGCGACGAGGCGGTGTTCAACACCACCGATGGGTGCGGTGGCACCGAAGCCTCGTTCTTGGCCCAGTATCGCGGACTTGGGCCTCGGCACGCGTTGGACCACAACCGCCCGCATACGCTCTGTAAGCCCAAGCGGTCGTCGGGGGCTGTTCCGCGAAGCCTCAATCCCTGGCACTGTGCCTCGTTTCACATCAACTCAAATTACCGGACCCGCACCGAACGGGGCTTCTTCTGAAGCTCGGTCACCTTTGATGCGCCGCTGGTAGGGTCACGAATGCGTAGCCTTCGCGTCTACGCTTCACCCGGCCTGAGTGCGTGACAGAACGTCTCTGCGTAATGCAAAGAGAGTAGCACCGATGATCGGTGTCGTAAAGAATTCCCAGCGAGGTCGTGCCCGCAAGGGTGCGGTGCGAGTGACCACTAGTCGATTGCTTGGGGCCGGGATAGGGGGGGGTTGCTTATGGTGCCGTTTCAGCGATGGCTCGCAATCACAACACGTGTCTATGTATCGCATATAAAATAGACAGATCACGATAAGGCGAGCAGTCTGGGGCTTCGACAACCGGATTGATTTGATGCCGACGGCAATCGGTGACTTTCGGTTTGTGACCTAGTAGGATATTGACATGGAAAGTCCGTCTGCTGGACCTGCGCACGGTGAGCATGGTCGTCATCGCGCGTCTGAAGTCATCAGGGGGGAGACGGCCTCAGGGTTGGAAGGGTTCAGGGTTGGTGCGTTGGGGGCACTTCGGGCGGAGGGGTATCGGCTGACCCAGCAGCGCAGCGTTCTGATCGATTTGATCGGCCAATCGGCGGATCATCTGAACGCAGATGATCTTCACCGTCTGGCTCGGGCCCGTGATGGACGGATCAGTCTGTCGACGGTGTACCGGACACTGGCCCTCCTCAAGCGCCACAAACTTGTCGCCGAGATACATTTGAGTGAAGACCATCATCACTACGAACCCCTAACGGGAGAAGCTCACTATCACCTGGTGTGCCGCCAATGCGGCGGTGTCGAGGAGTTTGGCGCACAGGTTATTGAGACGCTTAGCGATGCGCTCAGACGCGACTATGGGTTCACCATCAACAATGTTGAACTCGATGTCACTGGGACGTGTCGGAGCTGCACCGCCTAGCGGGTGATCGTAACCAGTGTGTTGTCCGGGGATACGACGGTATACTCCTGAGTGCAACACGCCGGCAGACCGGTGGCGGGCACACGGGGTGCGGGGCTTATGGCTGATACCGATGGCTCGGCGAATGAACCGGTTGGGTTGACGCGCGGGCGACCTGAAGGTGCCATTCGTCAACGGACGTCAACCGGTCACCGTTACGCGCAACCTAGGCCGGCACCGGAGATTCGGCGCACTTTGGCGCCGATTGAATTCACATTTGATCTTCGGGAGACACCGCCAGACAAGGTGATCGGGCGGCTGTTCGCAGGTCTCGACCGGATTTCTGGCGATGTGACCTTGCTCGTTCTCCTCCGAGACACTCCAGAACTCGTCGGAGTGACAGCGAATGCATTTCACCTCCTGCGGACGAGGGGATACTCGTCTGATACGTCTCGCCTCCCCAGCGGCGGGCAGCGCCTGACGATTCGCCCTCGGAACCGGCGGGTCGAAGTTGGCTCCGCGCCCGCCGTCGAAGAGGTTGGACGCGAATATGTTCCCGCACCGACGTCCGCGGACGATGCCACCGCCTTCGACGCCAACGGCACCGTCCACTTTGGCGCCGTCGTCTCAAGTTCGGGAGTATGACGGTCTAGGTCAATACGGTCGATTGCAGTTTTGTGCAGATGCCCGGGTCACTGCGTCGATGCGTCCGACAACGCCAGGTTCAGTTCGGTCACATAGGTGCCCAAGACAGGGTCAAGGGCTTGATTGTTGACAACTGCCTTTGACGCCTTTTCCAATCCGGTCCGGGCTTGACGGCCTCCGATGCGTCCTACAGCCCATGCGGCGTGGGCCCGGATGAGTGGTTCATTCGATGGGTCATGGACGATCGAAAGCAGCGGTCCTACTGACGTTTCGTCGCGGAGGTTTCCGAGAGCAACGCAGGCGTTTCTGACAAGACCGCGACGTTTGGTGCGGGTCACCGCAGAACCGCGGTAGCGGGCACGGAACTGTTGGTCGTCCATCGTCAGCAGTTGGTGAAGGGCCGGAAATGCATCGTCATCCTGATATCCACGAAGGGAAGATAGACGTCCTTCGATGGCCCGGCGGTTCACTGGACAAACTTCCTGGCAGTCGTCACACCCGAATATCCAGTCGCCAAAGAGGTGGCGGAGTTCCCGTGGGATGGTGCCTCGGTTTTCGATGGTATGGAAGCTGATGCAGGTAGGGGTATCGAGAACACCCGGCGCGATAAGGGCGCCGGTCGGGCAAGCGGCGATACAGCGCGTGCACGACCCGCAGGACTTCCCAAGGGGTGTGTCCGGCTCAAGTTCCACATCCACCAGGATTGTGGTGAGCAACGTGAATGAACCGACACCAGGCGTGAGGATCATCGTGTTCTTGCCGAACCAGCCCGTTCCTGCCCGTTCGGCGACGGCCCGCTCCGCGAGCGGGCTCGAGTCGACGAATATCCGTGCGCGAACTGGGTGGGCGCAAGCACTGATCAGGTCATCGCGAACCTGAATTGTCAGGTCCTTGAGGACATCGTGATAGTCGCGACCCCACGCATAGCGCGCGATGCGACCGCGGGGGTTGCCTGGCACTACTGGTGGTCGTTCGCGAACTCCCAGGTAACTGATCCCGAGTGAGATGAATGACTTCGCGCCTTCGAGCAGTCGCTGTGGCGATGTTGCGAGATCGATTCGTTCGTGGGTCAGCCAAGGCAAGCCGTCAAGGTGGCCCGAAGCGAGGCGCGTGTGCATGGTCCGCGCCGCGTCGACAAGCGGCGAGGCTTCGGCGATACGCACGACATCAAACCCATGTCCATAGGCGATTTGCTTGAGGCTTGCGGTGAGGGTCATTTTGGTGTGTTTGTCCTGATTTGGAGCACGGCCATCGTTTCTGGTGTCACTGCAGTATCGCCAGTGAAGCCCGCTAACGGTGGTACGATACGGTGCTACTCAGGCCGTCGGACAACAAAAGACCTCGCCCCGCAAGGAGTAACACGAACATGCGTGTTGTGCAGTTTCATCGACCGGGTCACGGACCACGAACGGGGGTCGTTCGCGACGGCATCGTCCATGATGTGACCGCAGAGGCAGGAGATGCCTTGTCGCTACTCCTAGCGCACCACGCCGGAGCACCCGCTCCGCAGGGGGTGCCGGCTGGAACTCTCGACGCGTTTGATGTCATTCCTCACGAAGATGTTGCACATCTGTTGATGCCTGTCTTCCCTTCTGAAGTATGGGGAGCTGGCGTGACCTACAAGAAGTCGGCCGAGTTTCGTGACGAAGACGCGACCAGTTCCAAAGGTATCTACGATCAGGTCTACGTGGCGACCCGCCCGGAACTTTTTTACAAGGGCCGTGCGGTTCACTGTGCGGGACCGAACGGCGCTGGGGGCATTCGCGTCGATAGCGACTTCACCGCACCGGAACCCGAACTGGCGATCGTTATCGCTGCGAATGGCGACATTCTCGGGTACACGCTTTGCGATGATGTTTCCGCTTGGGACATTGAACGGGCCAACCCCCTTTACCTGCCTCAATCCAAGATCTTCCGTGGATGCGTCGTAATCGGCCCGACGATCGTGACGCCAGACGAGATCCCTGATCCGGCATCGATTGTCATCCGCGCGACGATTACCCGCGGTGGCACGGTGATCTTTGACGACCAATGTGGTGTCGATCGGATGAAGCGCACCCTTCCGGAACTGGTGCATTTCCTTCGCCTAAACAACCCAATTCAGGATGGGGCAGTGTTGACGACGGGTACAGGGATCATCGTCACGCAGGAACAGGCCCTTCACGAACACGACATCGTGACACTCGCCGCGCCAGTGATTGGCACGCTGCGTCATACGATGCATAAGCTGGCCATCGACGCCTGAGCGGGCGAGTCTTGAATATGCTCCTCTACCTCTGTTCGGGGTGGTGCCAAGAGCGCCACCACTGGTAGGCGAGCGGGATACCCCGGGCGGCCGGGTACTGTGGCTCATATCCGAGCAAACTGCGCGCCTTTGTGAGATCAGCGACGTATCGGCTGATCTCACCGACTCTGATCGTTCCCAGAGTGAAGTTGGGGATCACGCCGGCAGCCTCGGCTACAAGGTTGGCTGCCTCAAGCAGGGTTGTTCCACTTCCTGTCCCGAGGTTGATTGCATTTCCAGATACCGTTACCGGAGCAGTTGCCAACTTGGCGATAGCCCTCGACACGCCCTCAACCGCATCGTCAATGTAGGTGAAATCGAAAGCCTTCGAGGGCCCGAAGATTGTCATCGGATCGCCCCGCGGAACCCTTTCGCAAAGCAAGGGGATGAACCTTCCGTTGCGTTCGAGGTCGTCGAACCTGCCATAGACGTTGCTGAACCGAATGATGATGAATGGCAGTGAAAAGCACTTGCCGAAGCTGCGGATGAGCGCCTCGTCGGCAAGCTTGGCAGCCGCGTAGGGACTCGCCGCACCTTCGAGGCGCACCGCGTCTTCGGCAACGGGCACCATGGCCTGTTCACCGTACACCTCACGTGAACTCCCGTAGATGACCGGGGTGCCGGTTTCTCGACAGAACTCGAGGACACGGTGCGTGACCGTGTAGTTTTCCAGGGCGTTGAGCGGACGCTCGACGGACTCGTGCACTTTGGCGCGGGCCGCGAGGTGCACCACTACATCGGACTTCCCCCAAGCGTGAGCTTCGGGACTGCCGATCGAGCCAAGATCCTCGATGTGAGTGGGAATGGCATCGGTCCAAGGATTTGGCGACCGGTCCACTCCAAGGACCTCGATGCCGTCCGCGATCAGGCGCAACGCCAGGCTTGTTCCGATCAGGCCGCTAGAACCCGTGATGATTACTCTCATAAAGCGTGCCTCGCACCCGGCGTTGTCTTGGGCCATCGACCAGACGACCAGTGGTGACCCAGGTTGTGCGTCTTTGACCGCGTTGCCTGTGATCGGTCCACGCCATCAATGCTGGCCCCCAGGGCCGGTTGCACTGGGACCCGACTGGTCGAGTTTGTATCACGTGCCCCAGAGGGTACGGCGTCGCGGTGTGAGCACAGTGGAACAGCCTTGCAGGCAATCTGTTGATCGCCTCAACTCGTCCGGCCACCCTTACAACGGCGTCTCAAGCAACCAGTCGGCAAGACGCATCAGTCGTGATGCGACCCAAATCACGACCCCAAAGGAGAGGATTGCCGCGTATGCGGCAAGTCTTGGACCGACAGCCTCCGACCAGAAGGGCGGGGCAATCAGGAAAATCACCAGCACTGCAAGCGAACAACTGCCGATTGCCGTGAAGACCAGAAGCATTGATGCCAGGACGCGGAACATGCTTTGGAAGTGTATCGGCGAACACGGCGGAGAATGGCCTTGTGTTCTGTCGCTCGGAACATCCCCGCGCCATCGGAGGTCTTGTGGTTGGCGCCGTAAGGGGTCGTAAGTTCGGCAGATGGGTCTCAAAGATCGGGGTGGAACGGGCCACCGACCGCCGGGTCAAACGGTCAGGGGAGGCCGGCCTCCTCCCCCCCGCTCCATCGCCCCTGTATCCAAATGCGCTTTGCTCCCCCGCGCCATCGCCCCTGTATCCAAATGCGCTTCGCTCCCCCGCACCATCGCCCCTGTGTCCAAATGTGCTTCGCCCCCCGCGCCATCGCCCCTTTGTCCAAATGCGCTTTGCTCCCCCGCGCCATCGCCGCTTTATCCAAATGCGCTTCGCTCCCCCGCACCATCGCCGCTTTATCCAAATGCGCTTTGCTCCCCCGCGCCATCGCCCCCTTTATCCAAGTGCGCTTCGCTCAGTCGAGGCAGGCGCAAACGAAGATCTGCCGAAGTTCGTCGCTGACCAGTCGGGGATACCGGTCAGCGCATCATTGGTCGTGGCCTGGGATACGGGGCGGATCATGCGCCTATCAGTTTCTGGAATGGATCACGTTTCGGCGATGGGCCTGCTGCTTGCTGACCCCAACTGGTCCGGGAGAAGGACCATGGAATAGCTGGATCAGTCGATCACCGCGTACGGTTGGTACCAGTGTTCGGCCTCGTTATTACTCTCGCGGTCAAGGCGAGCGACGGCGCCTCTCGCGGTGGCTTCCGAGCCATACACGCCAACGAGAGAATCGCTCTCCCTGAGGGTCCCTTCGGGGTCGTTCCAAGCCGCTGACCGGAAGACCACCCACACTTGGCCGGTCACTGGGTCTAACTGACCCCGAAAGACTGAACCTTCACCAATTTCGTCGTCTTCGTCGTCTTCGTCGTCAATAACATCGTCGGCGATGTCGTCTTCGATGGTCACGGGAGCCCCGATGAAGGCACTCATTTCCTGTTCACGGCGCGAGGTCTCACGTCGACGCTTCTGCCGTTCACGTATGGAAACAACCGTACCGGGAACACTTAGCACTTCCGCGGACGCTTCCTCGGCGTCCGGTGAGTGCTGATCAGCATCACCGCTAGCTGTCAAGCCTGGAGTTCGGTGCCCGGCAACTTCGGGTGCGCTGTCTTCTTTCAAGGTGGAGGCGTCTGGGTCGCCGGAAGCCCGGCGTCGTCGGAAGAGATCTCGAGGTTGCATTTAACAAGACGCTACCACGCGCGTAGCGTCGTTGCCGACATGCGCTGGTTCTGGCAGGGTAGTAGCATCCCGGGCGTGGATGATTTCGAGTTGATTGACTGGAACTCGATGCGATGAACCCAATGCCTGAGAAACAGTTGCCAGCCCGGGATGTCGTGGATGCGGATGCCGTCGTTCGTCAGTCGCGCGAACGGTGGCGCGTCCTCGGCGAGGTCAATGCCCTTTTTACCCGCCCGTGGATCGGTCTCGATACCGCGGGGGCGCGTGATCGCATCGATCGCGATGGTTTGCTGGCGAGGTTCGCGGGTCCCGAACTTGTCGGCAGACGAGTGCTGGTCCTAGGTGGAGGTGGCGGACAGCAGTCACTCGCGTTCGGTTTGCTTGGGGCGACGGTCACCGTAGTAGATTTCGACGAGGGGCAACTGCAACGTGATCGCCAAACCTGGTCTGAGCGATTGCTACCCCCGGACCGCCTGCGGACCCTTCAGTTTGACATGCGTGCGCTCGGCACTTGGGGCTTGGATCCCGGTTCTTTCGATATCGTTTGGCACCCGTACTCGATCAATTTCGTCCCAGATTGTCATTCCGTCATCATGGCGTCTGGCCGATTGCTCACAAGGGGAGGCGTCTATCGATTGCAGGCGGCGAACCCGTTCGTGCTAGGCATGCACATGTCTGACCAGAACGGCGACGGGTACGTTCGGCGAGGCGTCTATCGGGACGGGGAGGCGGTCCAGTCACCAGACCCGGGATGGGTCTACGACCGGTCAGCCGCCTCGCAGCCGGTGCCGGAACCGATTGAATTTCGGCATACGCTGGCGACCGTGGTGAACTCGTGCATTGAGGCGGGGATGCAGATCATCCATCTTGAGGACGCGGTAGATGTGCCCCGCGACCCAGATGCCCAAGCAGGTACGTGGGACCATTTCTGTTCAGTCAACCCACCTTGGTTCGCGGTATGGGCGCGCCGCCAAGACTGATCTGGGTGCGGGATCAGAGCCCTGGCCCTCCCCCCGCGCCATCGCCCCTTTATCCAATTGCGCTTCGCTAGTCGGCGTCGAGGTCGATTGCAAGCCTAGCTGCTATCCGTTGGCGGGCAACAGCGGCGGTTGCCATCGTGTCCTTGAGGTTGAGAGTGGTGAGGGTCCCGTTCCGGACCACCTGTTGACCATCCACCCACACATGCCTCACATCCGTGGCGCGCGTCCCATAGACGAGGCGTGTATAGATGGTGCCCCCGCCGCTCGCCACCGGCGAATCCGAAGTGATCGCCACGAGGTCGGCTGCTTTTCCAGCCTCGATGCTGCCGATGCGGTCAGATAACCCCAAGGCTCTCGCACCGGCAATGGTTGCGAGTTCGAAGATGGCAGTGGCATCAACCACGCCGGGCCCAGTTGCCATTGATGCAAGCAGTCCGGCAAGCCGAAGCTCCTGCCATGCGTCCAAATGGTTGCTACACGCTGCGCCGTCTGCGCCGATGGCGACGTTCACGCCGGCCTCTCGATAGGCATTGAGGGGGATCACTCCACTCCCGAGTTTCATGTTGCTGGACGGGCAGTGCACCACGTGGGTGCCGTCGGTGGCCATCATGGCGATTTCCTCGGCTTCCGGCCACACCCCATGGGCGAGGACGGTGCCCGCGCCGTGGATTCCCATCGTACGCAGGGTTGCGATGTTCGGCTGCCCATATGCAGCTCGGACGATCGCAGCCTCATCGGGAGTTTCGCTGGCGTGAGTGTGAATGACGACGCGATTTCGACGTGACCGTTCGGCGACGCCGCGAAGCGCTTCGGGCGTACAGGAAAGGACAAACCGGGGGCAGTACGCGTACTGCAGTCTGCCTCCGGCATCGCCATGCCATCGATCTGCGAGTCGGTCGCTTTCGTCAAGTGAGTAGGTGGTGGTTTCGGCGAGCGACGCGGGTACGCCGTCGCCGGTGTCCATGAGCGCCTTGCCCCCGGTATACCTGATGCCGGTGTGTTTGGCGGCTTGGAAGAGTGCATCAGTGTGGTGGACAGTGCCCATGTCGAGGACGCTCGTCGTGCCGCCGAGAAGCAATTCGGCGATCCCGAGATTTGCTGAAGCCCGCAACGTTTCCGGATCATGCGCACCTTCAAGGGGCCAGATGCGCTCGCGCAGCCAACGAAGGAGCGGCCGTGCTTCCGACAGTCCCCTGAACAGCGTCTGGCACAGGTGAACGTGCGCCTGGACAAGACCGGGAACGATGATCAATCCGGAGGCATCGAAGTTCGCAGCCCCATCAATGGGTGTTGCGGGATCGAGGACAGAACGTATCCGGCCATCGGGTCCGATGTGGAGGTCTCGGTTCCCCACGCTCCGTTCCCGGTCCATCGTCACCACCCGGGCGCCACGGATGACCATGCCATTCGGTCCGGGAGTTACGGTGGATGTGATCGTGTTCATGATTTCCTGCCCGTGGAACGATACGCCATCTGCCACGATGCCCCGTGTGCCATTGGATGACTTCTCACAGGACACCGTGGATTGGCGTGATTTTTGCCCTCGACATGAGGCGAGGCGGGTGCATACAGGCGTCTGATCGTGGTGACACACCGGTGACCGTGGAGACACACCGGTGATCGTGGTGACACACGAGCAGGGCGAGATGTCACGAACCGGATCCGATGACCGATACACTCCCGGCGTCGGCGTATCCGAAGAGGGCAGTGAAATCCTGGATACCCAATGCAACAAACATGGTGCCAGAGATGACAACTGCTGACCTGATTGCGTTCACGCTGCTGTTCTGTGCAGCCGGCCTGGGCGGCGCCTTGAATGCGGTTGCAGGTGGCGGGACGTTCATCACCCTGCCATGCCTGATTTTCACAGGCGTGCCACCGATCCTGGCAAACACGATCAGCACGATTGCGCTATGGCCGGGATCAGTTAGCAGTGTGGCCGCCTACCGTACGGAGATCGCTGGCCTCAGAAATCTCATGATGTTGGCAGTTCTTTCCGTCCTCGGCGGGCTCGCGGGGGCAGTCTTGCTGCTACGCACCCCTGAAAACACATTCGTGCGCATGGTGCCGTGGCTTCTCCTTGGGGCGACGATCCTGTTCACGTACGGATCGAGGCTGACCCGCGGTCTTCGTGCCCGCCTGACGGTGGGTTCCCCGGACGGTGTCCGCGGGGTTTTGCTCGTTGGCGCACTGCAAGTGGTGATCGCGATTTATGGTGGCTACTTTGGCGGTGGCATCGGGATACTGATGCTCGCGTCATTCGTCCTGATGGGCATGGAGAACATTCACGAGATGAATGCCCTGAAAACGATCCTAGCAAGCTGCATCAATGGGGTCGCGATGCTCACGTTCGTGGGGAATGGTTCGGTGATGTGGCCCCAAGCCGCGGTGATGATCGCCGGAGGCATTTTGGGAGGGTACGGGGGCGCACACTACGCTCAGCGCATCGCTCCCGCGCGCGTCAGGACGTTCGTAACGGTCGTCGCAAGCACCATGACCGTGTACTTCTTTGGAAGGACCTACCTGTTGCCCTACTGGGCCTGACCGCTGTCCCGCCACTGTGGGAGACTGTCCCGTGACTGGCCACCAATCGTCACCAGTCACGCATCAAGTCAGCCGCTGACAGTCCAGCATTCTGACCGAGACCGAAGGCAGTCGCGATCAGATTTCGTTGTCCGGCGACGATGTCACCAGCAGCGAAGAGGCCGGGAACTGCATTTCCGTCTGTGCCGATAACTGCTCCATCCTCGTCTACGAAAAGCAGTCCCTCATCGTCGGTCTTGAGGTCCCAGCCGTCGTCTGTCGACAGATACTCGCGGTTCGCTTTGAGGCCGTAGTCAACGAAGAAACCATCGGCAAAGACTTCACGGCCGGACGAAAGTTTCAGACCGAGAAGGTCGGTTCCCTTGCCGATATGAGCCGTGATCGGTTCGGTAATCACTTCGATGTTTCGCGCAGCAAGCGTCGCTCGGCGGGCATCGCTGAAATCAGGATCAGCGCCGTTAGTCAGGATGGTGATGTGATCAGTGAAGTCCTGGGCACCCCGGGCAATGCTCCAGGCAAAGTCGCCGGAAGCGACCACGACGATGTGCTCGTCAAGGTGCAAGTGACCATCGCACCGGATACACACATGCCAGCCCTTCCGGTTGCCGGCGTAACGGAAAAGGACGCGGTGGGTCTGATAGAGCCGTTCGGCATTTTCAGTGACGTCAATGTCGGGCCAGATGTCCTCGAACCCGCTTGCAACAACCAATGATCGAGTAAGGAACCGTTCAGTTGTCAATTCGGTTCCGGCCTTCAGCGGGCGTGTCGACGCATCGATGGCGAAGAGATACCCGGCCGGGGCGTGGACGCCCTGCATCGGATCGACGCGCGTCACGCGCAGGACCATGCCACCGCGTCGCCAAATGCCAACGTGGCGCGGTCTGCCACCGATGGAGACCAATCGTCCGACTTGGGCACTCATCCATGAAGACAGTGCCGTCGAGAGCCGTGGGCCGGTGATGCCGGGGAAGACGGGGGCATCCTCGAATTCGACACTTTTCGACCAGAATGCCCTGCCCTTGCGCTGGCTGACCGACCCTGCCTCGATAACCAATACCGACCGTGTCTGGTGGGCTGCCGAAACCGCAGACTGTGAGCCCGCCGGGCCAGACCCGATCACCGCCACATCGAACACTGGTGGCGGAGACAGGGTGGCTTCCTGATGGGCTTCTGTCGGCGCGCTCGCTGCGGTCACCAGTGTCGTTCCTCCTTCCAGGGGTCGGCGTCGTTGTGGTAACCGTTCTGTTCCCAGAACCCGGGTCGGTCATCAGTCGTGAACTCGAGACCGCGCAGCCACTTCGCGCTCTTCCAGAAGTAACGGGAGGGCACGACGAGGCGCAACGGCCACCCGTGCTCGGCCGTGATGTCATGTCCGTCGGCGCGGTGAGCCAACAGGACATCATCGTCGAGGACTGCTTCGAGGGGTACATTCGCGGTGAAGCCGGCTTCCGAGTGAGCAATTACGAAGCGTGCAGACGCCGTCGGCTGGACCTTGTCGAGGATGTGTCGCATCGGTACACCCTCCCACGACATTCCGAGCTTGCTCCAACGGGTTACGCAGTGGATGTCTGCGATGGTTTGCGTCTGAGGCAAAGCCCGGACTGCCTGATAATCAAGCTCGATCGGATTTGCCACACAACCCCAAACCTTGAACGACCAGTTCTTTGGATCGAACCGAGGCACCGAACCATAATGAAGGACGGGCCATCCGTTGGTGACGAACTGGCCGGGTGGCACCCGGTCGCGGACCGGTTCGGGTGTGCGTTCACGCAGGGCGTCGATTTTTGCCTCATCAACTCCCTTGCCTTTGAGTTTGCCGGGCAATCGAAAGAACACAGGCATACCCTCCCGGTGAAAAGTGTACGGCGTGCGTCGTGCCTGTTGGAGGCGTGCTTCCGTACAAACGCGATTGGCGCCCGTGCCATGGGCAATCTGCTGCGACCATGGTCGCGCGTGGGGTGAGTAGTCCGTGGCCCTCTAGCGCTAGGTGAGACCGTTGACGGGCGCGACAGGGTTACACTGCGGGCACCGTCTGGCCAGCGCCTGGCCAGCACGAGGGTAGTTTTCCCAACACCGTACAAGTGAGGTAAGGCCATGATGGCGACGGCATCCGCACCGGCAGCTTCGAGCGACGCTTCCGAGACCACAGGCACTCCAGTTGCCCGGACGGGTGGAGAGATGATCGTCGACGCGATGATCGCTTCGGGCGTCAAGCATGCGTTCGGGATTGCGGGCGTCCACAATCTGCCGATCTACGACGCGCTTTATGACCGTGGAAAGATCACCACATTCGTGACCCGTCACGAACAGGGTGCCGCGTTCATGGCCGATGGGTATGCGCGTATTGCTGGGACGCCCGGCGTGGCCTTGGTGACAACCGGGCCAGGTCTGACAAACACGGTGACGCCGATAGCGGGTTCTTGGTCGGATGGTATCCCGGTTCTCGTGATCGGCACCGCCGGGGAAGTGCCCCTGCTCGGGAAGTACAAGGGATACCTGCACGAATACAAGGACCAGCACGGGGTGATGGATGCCGCCGCCGGTAGCCGACTGGTGACGCGCACTGAGGACCTCGAGACGGCGACGATTGAGCTGCTCGCCGGAATGCAGACCGGCCGCGCGAGACCTGCCGTGCTCGAAGTGCCAATTGACACGATGGCATCGTCGGCGACCACTCACCCCCGTGCTGTTTCGGCCCGTGCCCGAATTCCGGTTCCTGACGCCGAAGCCGTGCGACGGACTGCGCTGATGCTGAGTCGCGCGACCCATCCCCTGATTTTTGCCGGAGGTGGCGTCGTTGCGTCCGGCGCACATGTCTTGCTGCTTCGACTTGCCGAGCTCTTGCGTGCGCCGGTGCTGACTTCGATAAGTGGGAAGGGTGCAATTCCGGACAGCAGCCCTTGGGCCGCGGGTTGTAGCTGGCGAACATCCTCCGGTCCTGCCGACGGGTATCCAGATGAATGGCGGTTGGCAGATGCGGGGATTGTCGTTGGCAGCCGTCTGACGGGGATGTCGACGCGTGCCTGGCGTCTTCCCTTGCCGGCACGTCTCGCGCATCTTGACATAGACGCGTCTGAAATCGGCAAGAGTTATCCGGTTGCGGAACCATTGGTCGGTGATGCGTCCGCCGGTCTGGAAATGCTACTCGCAGAACTTGCTCGCCTCGGTGGGGATGGTGCGTCAGTTTGGAAATCTGATCAGATCAAGGCCATACGTGACGCTGACGACCGGGCCGGCGAGGAACGCTGCGCTGATGCGTTGACAGTGGTTAGGCAGGTGCGGGAAGGGCTGCCGGAAGACGGCATTCTGGCGTGCGACCAATCTATTGCGTGCTACTGGTCAGTGCGCCACTTCCGGGTTGATGCGCCCCGGCGGTTCCTCTATCCAGCAGGATCCGCGGCGCTTGGTTTCGGGTTGCCAGTCGGGATTGGTGCGCAAGTCGCGGCACCTGACCGCCAGGTCGTAGTTCTGGCAGGCGACGGCGGGTTTCTGTTTACGGCGACCGAGCTCGCGACGGCAGTGCAGTACGGCTTGCCGGTCACCATCATCGTTTGCAACGACAATGCGTACGGAATGATCAAGGCGGCGCAGGAGCGTCGCTACGGCGGACGTGTCATCGACACCGTCTTGCGAAACCCGGACTTCGTGGCGTTCGGGCGCTCATTTGGGGCGCATGCGGAGAAGTTGCACGGCCCGAATGAGATCAGTGATGCGATAAAGGCTTCTCGGAACCGTCCCGGTCCGACCCTTTACGTTCTGGACATCGCCCTGGAGCCACCATTCCACTGAGGTGTGAGTGGAACGGTGGACCGGGGGCTGGCAACCTATCCGCGTGTAAGGCCTTCATCTCTAGGATGTGTCTTCTCAAAGACGAGGCGCTTGGCTTCTATGCCGGAGAAGCCATTACGCTCAAGTTGCATGCACCACGAGGCTAGCGTGCGCTTCGCGGGGATACGACGCGCGCGCTCACGAGGTGGGACTGAAACTGCCATGGTCGGTGTGGCCTTGTTGCTATTAGAGGTGGTGGCACGGCGTGGGCGCTTTGGAGCCGATGCCTCGGGCGTCACGGGTTCACGTTCGTTTGGAACCTCATGGTTGTCCATCCCTACCTCCTTCGAGTGCCCCAAAAACACGACACCGTCGCGCTGTGCGTCAATGAAAGCATACGCATCGTGAGATGACAACGCGCGGCGGATCATCAGGCTGTCGCCGCGCGTCTTGAGGGTGAAGAGTTGACGAGACCTTTCACACGGCGTGCCTACGATGAGGCGCGCCACCCGGCTGCCTAGATCAGGAGAAACAAACATGCCACGAACGCCCCGGGTCGCCATGTCCCCCCGTCCCAAGAAAGATCCGGTTGAAAGCGAGGAGCCCGCAGTCTCGAGCGATGCGGTCGCAGGTGACATGCGGGTTGCATTCGCGGTCGAGATCGTCGGGACCTTTGCACTGATTTTCATCAGTGTTGGCGCCTTGGCGGTGACGCGGGCGGATGACGCGGTCGGCGCGGCACTTGCGTACGGGTTGACGACGGCGGTCCTCATAGGCGCACTTGGGCACCTCAGCGCGGCTCTCTTCAACCCGGCGGTCGCTCTTGCGTTTGCAGTCACGGGACGCATGACCTTCCGTGATGCCGGGGTTGCAACGATTGGTCAGGCGATCGGTGCGGTGCTTGGCGCAGCTGGAGTGGTGATTGCATTCCCGTCGGACATGATCCAAAAGGTGGCGAACGGGACCCCCGCCGTTGGACCCGGTGCCGGCGCATTCGGGGCATGTGCAGCTGAGATTGTCGCGACCTTCCTGATCACGATCGTGCTATACGGTGCCTGGTTTGATCACCGCAACCGGTCAGCATTGGGGCCACTGTATGCGGGTCTCGCTGTTGTCGCGGGTACGCTCGCCACGGCCGGGATCAGTGGCGGGATGATGAACCCGGCGAGGTGGTTCGGCCCCGCGCTCTACAACGCGACCTACAACGAGTTCTGGGTGTGGATTGTCGGCCCATGCCTCGGCGCGGTTCTTGCCGGCGTCGTCTACCAGTTCGGCTTCCTGCGCGCACCTCGCGGCTGACAAATATTCCGTCAACCTGCAACCCTCTCCGTGGTGGTGCGTTTGGATCAGCGACGTCCCAAAAGTGCGGCCACACTGCTGGGACTCGACCAAGAGGGGCCGTCGGTATCGCCAGTGCCGATGGCCCCACTGGATTCGTGGGGGTCGGGTTTCGGCTCTCTTGTCAGGTGTTCTTTGACCCAGACGCCTCGAACGCAGCAAGCGTTGCGGCATTTGGCGGATACGTCCCGATAATGCTTGCACCATCCCTTACCAAGGTGAGGATGAACCGCTCGCGTCGCTCTTGTTCGATTGCCCGTTGGGAGGCCTCACTGGCGAGGTGGCGAGGAATGACGATCACCCCGTCATCATCTCCCACGATGGCATCGCCCGGGAAGACAGACACCCCTCCGCAAGCTATCGGGCGCTGGATATCCACTGGATGGTGGAGCGTCACATTCGTTGCTGCGTGGGTCCCTGCTGAGTAGGCCGGGAGACCGACAGCGGCGATTCCTTCGGCATCGCGGAACGACCCATCAGTGACGATGCCGGCACCACCGCGGACCTTCATACGGGTAACCAGAATGTTGCCAATTGTGCCTGCGTGAAGCTCCTCGCGTGCGTCTATGACGAGGACGTCGCCGTGACCAATGTGTTCGATGCCGATGCGCTGAACGTTGGTCAGGTTGTCGAAACGCCCTTCGAGAGCGTCTCCGTCGAGGTCTTCACGCATGGGAATGTACCGTAGTGTGTAAGCCTTTCCCACGAGGCGTGTGCCCCTGGCAAGCGGTCGGACGCGACGCATGAACGGTGTGCGGATGCCGAACTTCAGTAGAACCGAGGTAAGCGTGGCTGTGCTGACCTTGGCGAGAGCTTCCATGGTCGTGTCTGGCAATGGTTGACTGGGTGTTGGGTCAAATTGGGTAATGGCAGACGTAGTCATAAGCGCGCAGTGTACGGCGGACGTGGGGGGCACAAACCGACGCGGCCGACCTCTAGATCACCGGATAGGGGTAACCTCGAGTTGCGAGATCCATCGCGATTGCAACCCTCCGAACATACTGATCCGGGGACGGAATGAATTCATTCGCGCTGATCTTGTTTCGACTATTCGCTCCGTCAGGCATCCTGACTTGTGTCTCGACCTCCGCGCTAGCACCCGTGATGAGCGCGACAAGTTCGCGGATGGTGACTAGTTCTATAGATGCGACCTCGTCCGGGTTCGGAGTGAACGCGCTGAATGGCAAGGTCGTCTGCCACAGGTAAACGTCCTGGAACTCGTTGTCGAGTACGTCATCCCGGTGGCCCCCGATGCTGATCCTTGTTCCAAGCGGACGAAGTTCCGTGATTGACGCGACCTGACCGATTTCCTCGTCCATTTCCCGGATTACATCCGCAAGGACCTCACCGGCGGCGAAGTGGCCCCCGACGGAGACGTCGAGACGGTCTGGCCAAGTGTCCTTCATCGAATTCCGCCGCTGAATGATCACGCTTGGTTCGGGCTCGTCGGTGCTGATAACTACCCAACAATGGAATGCCCGATGCCAGTCGCCGTCCCGATGGACCAGCTCTCTCGGTTTTGTCTTGCCAGTCTGTCGTCCCGCACGGTCGAGTACGTCGAATCGTTCCTCGGGTGAAGCGAAGTCGTGGTTCACGTGATGCTGCCCTTTCGCGATGCCCGGTTGGCAAGGGTTGGGTCAGTTCGTGCGAACGAAGACCACGAACATACCTGACTGGAAAGCCACTTCGTACCGGGGGGCAAGGTAGCCGTGGGCAATCTTGCCGAGGATGGGATCCCACAGGAAGAGTGCGAGGACGTCGACGTCCTTGTTGATGACAGTTCCGGTGAATTCGGTCTCTCCACGAGTTGACCGTGCCTCAATATCAGCCCACCAAACGTCCTGGTCGATGAAGCCGGTTTCGTGGGTGTAGTAGGCAACTTCGCGCGCTGCAACGAACCGTTCATCAGGCTTCAGGATCGTGTCGAGGTACGTGGCCGTTTCACGTTGACCATTGATGCCATAGTTATATGCTGTCGAATAGCCCGCGTTCGATTGGGTGGTGTTCACGCCCCAGCCCCATGCGCACGTGAGTAACACACCGAGGATTGCAAACTGTCTGGACAGCTGGACCTTCCCAAGGACTGCTCCGAGGATCATGAACCCGAACCCCATCAGTCCCGGCCACCCGAGGAGGGGAAGGACGAACCCGTAGTCGCGGAACAGGACCAGTCGATCGCCGATTACGAGTGAGAAGTAGCCGGTCATGCCCGCGAGGACCGTTGCATATGCGACAGGTTCCCACCAGCTGAGGGACGGAACACACTTGGCTATGAGGTACGCAACACCGACGGCGAGGAAGGGCATCATCGTGATGTGGTACTTCGGAAAACTCGCCGCGAGCTTGATGAGATAGACCATGCCGATGCCCGCACCGGTGATCATCACGAAGTCAATCGGTTCGAGGCCCCACGCGAGTTTGACGCTTGGGTCAGGTCGCCATTTCGTGCGGATCCATCGCAACGGGGTTCCCACGATGACAGTAACGCGCATCGCACCGGCCCACATGAAAAGGAGCATCAGGTAGGGGGATGTCCAAAGCGCTACGTGACTGGCGAGGTCCAGGACTTGTGCCGGGTTATCCGACCACGAGCCGGTCGAACCGGCAGCTTCGTCTAGGCTAAGCATCAGGATTTGAAAAGGGAACTCGAACGGCATTCCCAGTCTGTTTGCAATCAGCCACCAGGTGCCAAGGAACAGTCCAATCCCTCCCCCCGCAATCACTGGAAGTTCGATGAGCAGCCTCCATGGTCGCCATGGCCTGCCGACAATCCGGTACGCCGTCGCAACGGCAATTAACGCGAGGATGGAAGTCATCTTGGCCCAGAAAGAAAGTGCCACCGTGACCATCGCGAAAAGTAGCAGTGCGACAGAGAGGGGATGTCTGAGTGGGCGGGGATTTCCGAGAACTAGGGTGTGAGCGAGCATTGCAAGGCTGATGGTTGCAACGAGGACCGTCCCGTCGATATCCAAGAGAAGCGCGCTCTGCAATACGAATGGATTGGTCATGTAGAGGCCGGACGCGATAGCCGCGTAGATCGGGGCGCCACGCGAGACTGGCCAGATCACCGCGATTGACGTTACGAATATGAGGCCAGCGGCAATGGCATTGCACGCGATGCCGAGCAACCTGGCCGACGTCTCGGTTTCGCCCAGGTGCTTGTAGGCCTCGCCAAGGGCGAAGATGTAGAGGGGCGGATGCCAGAGCGCCCAGTTGAACCGCTCACTGAAGTCGCCTGGAACAAGGGTCTGGAGATGTCCGAGGTTGCTCCACGGAAGTCCGGTTGTCGCAACCGCGTGCCCGGCAAATGCGAATGCAGCTTCGTCGTAGACGTAGGGCTTGGACAGTTGAGGTTCGGCAAAGGACCACGCGAAGGTGCTGGAAATCCCGAGGATCAAGAGGGATATCGTCCAAGTTGCAGCGAACCGGACGCCGGCGACGAACGCGACGCGAACGCGGGATGGCTTTGGTGAGACTGCTTCCCCGGGGTTTTCGGTCTCGGGTAAGGCGTCGTGATCCCGGTCGTCTCCGTCTTCATCCGCCACGGGCGACGGATCCGCAGGCTTTCGCGAACGGTCAGTCTTGCCGATGGACGTCAACAGGTCGAGGTATGTCTCGGTCACCATCTCAGGTCATGAGCCCGGGAGGACCTAGTTCCCGGTATCTTGCGCCGGGTTCGTGAAACACGCCGGTTCTCACTTGGGAGCGGATTCCTGTCGGTTGCCCCGGATGCTCACGTTGGCGACAGGGCACTGGGGTCGGAGGTTCAATGCGCGGTTGCGTTTCTACGCAGCAATGCGCCAACGGGTTCGTGCGCGCGGAACGGGCGGCCCGTGCGTTGGCCGACGCCTGAGAACCGTAGTGCGTTCGACCACGTTCCAGGCAGTTTGCTCTCGTTCAGAATGCAACTTGGCTCTGGTGCCGAACAATCGCTCCAATGGCGCCCAAGCCATGGCAACACCGTAGCAGGCGAGCGCAAGGATGCCTTTGACAACCTTTGTAACGATCATAGGCGTCCGGGGCTGCAAGCGTTGCATTGCGCCCGGCGCCAGACGAACAAATCTGGGCGCCTCGGAGCCGGTCATGAAAGGCTGTTGGGCGCCGCTGGCAATTGCTGTCACGTCGCGTAACTCCGGTCGTCTCTGCCTGTCGGGAGCGATTTTGAAGGGCCTCAGACACTCCAAACGATCCACTCGACAGAATGTTGCAGTCAATCTTCACACAAGATCGGTGGGAACCGGTTGCCCGGGTAGCAGGTGATCCGAAACGATATCCTCGGTTCATGACCGCGAATCCTGAACGAGATCCGACCGGACAGTCCAAGCGGTCCGACGATCGTGATGAGGCGGTGTGGCGACGTCTCATGGAGGCCCGTCGTCAAAGGGTGCCCTTCGCGAATGAGACGAGCCAAGTGGCCAATGCCGGCTTGGACATGTCGCGGACGGTTGCGGTGACCCGCCTGCTCGATTTGCTAACCAAGGGTCGCATTGAGTTCGAGATGCGCACGCATCCGGTACCCAGGCATGCGAGGCACCTTGCTTCGATGTGGGAGGCCGGACTTTCCGCAACGGTCCGCGCGACGCTGATGTCGATGGATGGTCGCCCAGTGCTTGTCGCGGTGCCGGCCGATCGCAAGATCGATGTCCCGGCCGTACGGGCACGAACGGGCGCTTCTGGAGTCTCAGTGTTGCGGGGCGACCGAGGGATTGGACTGATTGGCTGGGAGGGGATGGAGGGTCAACCGGGCGCGCTGCCTTGCCTCCCTGAGATGTTCGATGCGCACTTGTTGTTCGATCAGGAGCTTACAGAGGCGGGTCCCATAGCCGTCGGGCTTGGTGGAGGCCAGTCAATCCGGTGTGACGGCAGGCAACTCGCAGATGAACTCGGAGCGACCGTCATTCGGTGTGTTGGACGGACCCGCCTCTTGCCACAAGGCGGAATGATCCACGACCCGCCTCGCTAGATGTGGGGCACGTTGGGGGCCAGGATCAGACGGTGACGACAAAAAAACCCACCTTCTTGCGAAGGTGGGGAAAGCCCAGGCAATGGCTTATTTTCCCAGACCGTCTCCAGTCT
>SXGU01161065.1_pt1 | contig 32004 bp, 23 predicted proteins | sample 3174531 | NCBI WGS metagenome assembly SXGU01 (sample SAMN11356863, study PRJNA531348) | freshwater metagenome | isolation source: freshwater sample F1-140 | place: China: Fuxian Lake, Yuxi | collected 2017-12-25 | reverse complement strand
AAGGCAGATGCTCTGAACCAGCTGAGCTATGCGCCCGAAAGGGAGTGCAAATATAGAAGAAAAAAATCTAATGGCCGCGCTTTTCTTTATTTTTGTATCTTGAAGCATATGCTGAAGGAGTTGAACTAAACTTTTGTATCAAAATCTTGTTCAAATGTATTCTACAAAAATGAGTGAAAAGAAACGACAGCATCACATCAATTGGTTGGGGTTATTCGCCGGGTTTTTTGCCGTTGCTTTCGTTTTCGCAGGTTCTCAAGCCACCGGACAAGCGCTGAACCCACCGAGCCGACAAGTGGTGCTCCAGGGGTTTTGGTGGGACTATTGGAACAGTTCGTACCCCAATGCGTGGTCTTCATACCTCGCCGATTTGTCGCCCCGTTTAAAAGAATTGGGAATTGATGCGGTTTGGGTGCCGGTCACGCTAAAGAACTCCGGTACCAATTCAGTGGGCTACTCCCCCTTCGACCATTACGATCTGGGGGATAAATACCAAAAAGGCGCTCTCAAAACGCGAATGGGAGATAAAGATGAAGTGCTGAGGATGGTGGCTATGATGAAGGCCAACGGTTTGGATGTGATCCAGGACATCGTGCTCAATCATGTGGTGAACGCGGGCAGCAATACGGGGGCAGGAGGGCAGGATCCAGCGGCACTCGACGATGGAGCAACCAACCGATTCAAGAATTTTCGTTATGTGAGTTTCACACGTCCGGCCACCGACGAAAGTGCGGCCAATTACCTGAATCGAAACGGACGCTTCCCCAAAAATTGGCAAAATTTCTATCCCAACGCAGGAAATGTTTGCTGCACCAATGAAATCAACGCACCCTACTGGGGGCCCGACATCAGCTTTGAATCGAATGGTTTTGGTCAGAGCAGCAACGCCACCTTCAACCCAACGCAGACGACCTCATACATGCGCAACGAAATGCGTAATTGGATGATCTGGTACAAGAAACAGATGGGCTGGGATGGCGTTCGCCTCGATGCGGTGAAGCATTTTCCCTCGGCAGTTACTGAGGATGTCCTGTGGAATCTACAAAACAATGCAGGCTGGGCCAGTGGCACCAACAGTATGTATGCCGTGGGCGAATGGGTAGGAGGGGCCTCTGAACTCGATGCCTGGGCGAATGCCGTACAAAATCGTTCAGGTACCTTCGATTTTGCACTCCGCAACGCGCTCACCGGAATTGTGCAAGGGGGAGGCGGCTTTAATTTGGGAACTGTGCCCGGTTATCAACAGAGTAACCGGCAGAGAACCGTACCATTTGTGAACAACCACGACACTTTTCGCCCCCAGTTGAATAGTTCGGGCAACTACACCGGCTGGAACACCGGCCAGCAGCTGGGCACACATATTGAGCCCAATGACGGCAGATTGTCCGTAGTATATGCCATCATCATGGCCGTTGACGGTAGTCCACAGGTATTTTTCGAAGACCTATTCGACATCGGGTACAACAGCAACCGCTACAACCACAACCCTAAGGTGGCTTCAACTCTTCCCGTGCGCAGCGATATCGCCAACCTGATTTGGTGCCATCAAAATTTGCGTTTTAAAGAAGGGGCCTATAATGTTCGCTGGCAGGCTGCCGACGCTTTAGTGATCGAGCGCAGCGGGAAAGCGCTGATTGCCGTCAACGACCAGTGGAGTTCCTGGCAGAACCTCACCGCGGTGCAGACGAATTGGCCCGATGGCACCGTTCTGGTCGATTATTCGGGTGCAGTTACGACAACACGTACAGTTTATGGCGGTGGTAAAGTCGATATCACCATACCGCCTTGCAACGGAACCGCACCATCGGGCCGCAGAGGTTATGGTGTTTGGGCTCCAGCCGGAATCACCACCAACTACGTCCGCAACGCGCGTCGCGTCACCCAAGAATGGGAAATGGACAATGATTTAGGCGATAGCCATGTGCAAAGTTTGCAACAGGGCGGTCGTACACCCGACAATAGCCTGTTCTGTAGATCAGTTGGCCGAATTTTTGCCAAAGCAGGAGATACAATAGCCCTCGAATTATTTGCGGGATCTCCCCAATATGCCATGAAACTGATGCTCCTCGACGGACAATGCCAGATTGTGGACTCGCTCACGGGCAGTGGAACTGTGGTGGTGAACCATGTGCCCGCAGCTGATGGTTGGTACAACATCCGGATTCGCAATGCCACCGCTCAGCAGCCCGGACAAAAGTGTTGGGTGAAGGCCACATATATGGCGCCGCCCTCCTCAGCTTCGATCCCGGCGCGCTTGGCCTGTAGTTGCGTGGGGTCGGCTACGGTTTCTGGTCAGGTTAACTACAACAACACTGCGCAAACGCCGATGACGGGTACAGTGGTTACGGCTTGGCAGGATCAAGAGATTGTAGCGCAGGCAACAGTCGGCAGCAACGGTCAATATACCCTAGCAGGCATCCCTCCAGGTTTTACCACCTTCACGGCTACCACCACCGCTGTTTGGGGTGGGGTGAATGCAACAGATGCGCTTCAGGTATCCCGCCACTTTGCGACACTCGACAGTCTTTCGGGTTTATCCTTGAATGCAGCCGATGTCAATGGATCGGGCGTCATCAATTCCACAGACGCCTTGCAGATTTCACGCCGCTTTTCTGGGGTCAATGCCAGTTTCAGCATCGGTAATTGGGTATGGACCCTGCCAGCACCCATAAACCTCATTGCGGGCAATTCCCTGATCCGTAATATTTCTGCCCAGGCAGCAGGGGATGTAAACCGAAGTTATACTCCAGTAGCACCTTAGTCATCATAAACTTTAGTCATTATTATCTTGTCATTATAAGTATGGCCTCAGTGCACAAAGTCACTTTGCTCATGTGATGCCTTGGTATTGTCCCATCATTTAAAGAAATCGCCATGAAATACGCCATTTTATTGTCCTTTATCATGTTGATGAATTCCATATGGGCACAAACAAGCATCCCCTCTGGCTTACGATTAAAAAGAGAGGTGCAGACCGGTGCTTCTTATGCGGAATTCAAGCAGATGAACGGAGCCCTGCCCCCCTTATACCGCATTACCCATAACTTGAATGGGGCTCAGACCATCGGAACCAATAGGGTATGGACTGGAGGGAATAGTGGTTTGCAATTGGATGGCCAAGGAATGACCTTGGGAATTTGGGACAGTAAGGCAGTGCGAACGGGTCACCAAGCCTTTGGTGGGCGTGTAAGTGTAATAGATGGTACGACATCGAACAGCAACCACGCCACCCACGTGGGTGGCACGATGATCGGTTCGGGCACCGGGCAGTCGACCGCCAAGGGGATGGCTCCTTCGGCTGGTCTACGCAGTTTCGATTGGAACGACGATGTTACTGAAATGGCGACAGAAGGTGCTGCTGGACTTTTGGTGTCGAACCATTCGTACGGACTCATCACTGGTTGGGCATGGGGAGATTTTGGTGACTTCGGAAGCGATGAATGGTATTGGTATGGTGCCCCAGGCGATACCATCGATTATAATTTTGGTCGATATTCTGAAGAATCGGCTGATTGGGATCAGGTTGCCTTTAATGCACCTAATTATTTGATTGTTAAGGCAGCCGGTAACTCTAGAGGATATGGGCCTGCGCCAGGAACCACCCATTATGAGTGGACAGGCAATTGGACGAGCAGCACGACTACGCGTCAAAAAGGGGGTGGAAGTACAGGTTATGACTGCTTGTCGCACGCAGCTGTTTCTAAAAATGTATTGAGTGTTGGGGCGGTTGAGGGAATTTCAACAGGCTATACTTCTGCAACTCAGGTTGTAGGCAGTAACTTTCACAGCTGGGGACCTACCGACGACGGGCGGATTAAACCCGATGTGGTGGCCAAAGGCGTAGGTGTGTATTCATCAACCGCTGCCTCCAACACCAGTTATGACACGTACAACGGAACCAGCATGGCTTCTCCCATGGTTTCAGGCTCTGCTGTTCTTCTCCAGCAACACTATAAGGCACTCAATGCCAATCAGGTGATGCGTTCGGCAACGCTGAAGGGTCTGATCATCCACACAGCAGATGAGGCCGGCAACAGTGCGGGGCCTGATTATACATTTGGCTGGGGACTCATGAACACCGCTCGTTCCGCTGAAGTAATATCGGGCGCTAACGCATCCCACCGCATCCTTCAGCCATCTCTATCCAATGGAGGCACCTATAACTTTTCGTTCTACAACGATGGCTCCCTGCCGTTGAAGGCTACCTTATGTTGGACTGATCCCGCCGGAACGCCCAATGCAGCGGTATTGAATCAAACAACGCCCCGTTTGGTGCGTGATCTGGATGTACGAATCATTCGCTCGTCTGATAACACCTCCTTTCTTCCGTGGGTGCTCAACCTACAATCGCCCCAAGCACCTGCGACCCGTGCCGACAACATCCGCGACAATGTGGAACAAGTACTCATCGATGGTCTTCCCCAAGCCGGCATGTATACGGTTCGTGTAACCCACAAGGGCAATATTGCGCCCGCACAGGCCTTTAGTCTGATTGTGAGTGGGGTGAGTGGACTCACCGCTCCGAATTCGATTCTGAGCGGAACGGTTCGCTACATAAACACAGCGCAGTCGCCTGTTCGTGGGGTTCGTGTGCGGGTACTTCAGGGGAATACACGGGTTGACAGTGCGCTCACCAATACACAGGGACAATTTTCCTTTAACCTACCCCCGGGAAGCTACACGGTAGAGGCAACTTCTGCCTCGGGTATGCCCACGCCTTCCAGCATCAATGCGAGCGATGCGCTGTTGGCGTCGCGTCACGCTACCCAACTGACTGTATTATCGGGTTTGCCTTTGCTGGCCAGTGATGTTAACAGCAGCGGCCAAACGAATGGCACGGATGCTTTGCAGATTCAACGCTTTGCTTCCATGCTCCAAAGTAGTTTCGCACGAGGGGCTTGGGTTTTTTCATCACCCCAGACTGTGACGGTGGTGGCCGGACAAACTACGACCGTGAACCTGCAATCGGTTTCAACGGGTGACGTGAATGCTTCGTTTAGTCCGCAATAGGGAGCGATAGCGGGTTCATGTTGCGGTCATTAACGCGCCTATCAATCACTCTTTTTCCGTATTTTTGCATTTTTGGGTGTTTAGCTCAGTTGGTTCAGAGCACTACCTTGACAGGGTAGGGGTCGACGGTTCGAATCCGCCATCACCCACTAAGATTCATGGGATCAGTTTTTTTCGTTGCCCCAATCACTACAGCAGCCATGGAACATACAGCAGAGCGGATTGCGGAATGGATGCAGCGCTACAACCAAGATGATCGTCAGGGCCTTAGCAGTCGACTGGGTATGCGGCTCATTAAAATTGAGGAGGGTTATGTGGAAGGGAGCATGCCGGTCGATGAGCGCACCAAGCAACCCTTCGGAATCCTGCACGGCGGTGCCTCCGTAGCCCTTGCCGAAACCTTAGGCAGTATAGGATCTAATGTTTTGGCACCCGAAGGCTATGTGGCTGTTGGCCTCGAGATCAATGCCAACCATGTACGCTCGGTTCATCAAGGCAATATATTGTGCAAAGCGCAATTGGTGCACCATGGTAAGCAAACCCATGTCTGGGACATCAGACTTTTCGACGATAAGGGGCAGATGAACTGCATTTGTCGATTTACTGCTGCAATTATCCCAAAACCTGGTTGATCGGATGGGTTTTCAGGCGGGGGCGTACTCCGTGCACCACCTCTTCGACGCTGCCTTCAGCATGGGATGGACCCTGGTGGGTTATCGTTTGCCAGGCTCCCAAAATTTACGCTGGTCGATTCCTCAAGATCCTGCGCCTGTTATTTGGAACAAACAGACGGAACCTGGATTTGTGTTGGCACCGTTTTCTTATCCCACCTCGCCTGCCCATTGGATTGCACGTGATATCACTTTTGAAGGCCTGCATTCATTGGGCGATGCTTGGATTCATTTGCCTACTCCGCTGCGATCGGCTCTTCAGTCTATCGATTCTGCCACTCCACCGCAATCGGCTCCCCGGGCCAATGATTCTCCATTTTCGAAGCTTGATACCCCAAGCTCATCAAATGATTTGCTCATTCAACTAAGGAAAGGGAAGGATGTGGCGGTATTGAACGCGGTGGGTCGAACCGAATTTGAAGGGCAAATACGTTTGGCGCTTGAAGAAATTGAGCGAGGACGCATAGAGAAAGTGGTTTTGGCACGCAGTGATGCCCACAGTTGGCCTTCGCGATTGCATCCGGTCGATTTTGTAGGTAGATTGTGTGGCGATTATCCACAGGCATTTGTGAACCTCATTTTGCATCCCGAATGGGGATTGTGGATTGGAGCATCGCCCGAATTGTTGCTCGATATGGAGCCTGCCCATGACCGCGACCCTGCATCAACCGAACCTCATCATTGGCGTCGATTGCGCAGTATGGCACTCGCGGGTACCTTGCCATCGCATGGTCAGGCGGAAGCATGGGGCGACAAAGAAATCCGCGAACAGCAAGTGGTCGATGATTACATCGCTCAAAGTTGGAAAAATCGTGTACGAAACTTCCGTCGAAGCGAACGGAACAGCATTCAGGCGGGGCCCGTGCAGCATTTGTGCACCCAGCTCGAAGGGGAGAGCAATCGACCGCTTGAAGAATTGGTGGTTCAGCTTCACCCTACACCCGCTGTTGGGGGATGGCCGAAAGCGGAGGCCTTGCAGGTCATTAGCGAGATTGAACGGGGTTCTCGGCAGCTCTATGGCGGATTTTTGGGGCCCATTGCGTCGCCCGATGAAGCCCGGTTGTTTGTGAACCTTCGAACCCTCCAACTTCACGAGACACAGGCGCATGTGCACATGGGGTGCGGTATTTTGGGCGGATCACAGCCGCACTTGGAGTGGGAAGAGACGGTTCATAAGTCAAAGACCTTGCTCCGTCATTTGTTACCGCAAAACCCAATGGATGCGTCGGCTGTTGATTAGTGTGAACAGTTAGCCAAAGGGTGGCCGACTAAAAGACGATAGTGATGGGCAAAAAATTGTACCCCGAAAAACAACATATCATCGAATTGGTGGATGGGCTTTATCAAATGGGCCTGCGTCAGGTGGTGGTTTGTCCTGGCTCACGATCGGCTCCCCTCACCTTGGCCTTTGCACGGCACGGCGGATTTCAGATCTTCACGGTTGTTGATGAGCGTTCGGCGGCCTATATGGCAATCGGGCAAGCAGTATCGGCCCGTGGTACAACCCCTGTGGCCCTGATATGCACTTCTGGCACAGCTGTGCTGAATATGGGGCCTGCTGTGGCCGAGGCCTACTACCTGCGCTTGCCCCTGCTGTTGCTTTCGGCCGATCGGCCAGCCATCAGCATCGATCAGCTCGATGGACAAACCATCCGTCAGGCGAATATTTTCGAGGCGCACACTGTTTTTTCCGGTACCCTGCCCGAGCACGGACGTACAAACATCGACCTTAAGCGCAGCCGGAAGTTGATGCTGGAGGCGTGGTCGGCCATGATTCGGCAGCAAGGCCCCGTACACTTAAACGTGCCCTTGCATGAACCCCTCTATGAACTCCCCCCTTTCTCAGTTAGGCTATTAACCAACCAGCCTATCGAACAAAGCGATTTTTTTGTGAATTCGACTCAGAATTCGACTCAGAATTCGACTCAGAATTCGACTCAGAATTCGACTCAGAATCCGACTCAGAATTCGACTCAGAATTCGTTCCAGAATTCATCCCAAAACTCGACTCAGAATGTGCTTCAGAATTCATCCCCCAGTGAGGCGAGCGATGCATCCCACGATTCAACTGCGCTCTCGAATCTAAGGGATACGCTGCGACATGCCACCAGAATTTTGTTGGTGCCCGGACAATCAGCACCCGACAAACAGCTCGATGATTTAGTGAGCCAATGGCTTCAAGATCCTCGGGTTGTGGTATTGATGGAGCCGGTGGGTAACCTACTCAATGGATATCATCCCTCCTTAACCACAGATTCCTCGGTTTCCTCGCATCCTTCGGTTTCCTCAGAATTGGATTTGCACAAAGCCACCGTTTGCACAGGGCGGGTATACCGGCATGAAGACATCCTCGCACAAGACAGCGCCCAGGTGCGGGGGCTCCGTCCCGATGCCATCATCAGTTGGGGCCTCCAAATCGTGGGCAAGCGCACAAGAAATTGGCTGCGTCAGCAATCGGAAACCAACGAACGCAACCCCATTGGTTCGAGGCGTCCGCGCCATTTTCGTCTCGACCCGCTTGGCTGGGCAGTCGATCCCTACCACAACCCGCCGGAGTTGATTCGGATGACGCCCTACAACGCCCTACATGCGGTAACAAACGTAATGAACTGCGAAAGCATCGGTGGTCAGGAGGCGCAGGACCTTCAACAATATACCCCTACAGCCCCTACTAAAAGCCAAGGAGCACCGGTTTCGAATGAATCCTACCAAAAACAATGGCAACTACAGGAGCAAAAAGCTGAAAATATGCTCGCCCCGCTGCTGAAATACCTGCCCTTTGGCGATTTGGCCGTGATCAAAGAGGTGGGTAGGCACATCGGCGCTGATCATGCCGTTCATTTGGGCAACAGTATGCCCATTCGCTACTGGCAAATGCTCGGTGGCGGTGCCCGAAGCTGGTGGTTACATGCCAACCGGGGCACCAGCGGCATCGACGGGGTAAATAGTACCGCGCTTGGATTTGCTTTGAGCATGCCCGAACGCACAGTATGGCTCGTTACAGGCGACCTGTCATTTGCCTATGATATCAACGCATTTAGCTGTCGGGAACACCCCGACAACCTCCGCATCATTGTCATCAACAACCAGGGAGGCGATATATTCAGGCTGATCGATGGGCCCTCACGCCAACCCGAATGTGAAGACCTATTCGCAACCCCCCGTAGGATCGATTTGCAGGCGCTGGCGGGCGCCTGGGGATGCGATACATTCCGGGCCACCACCGCATCCGAACTCAATGCCATACTGGCGCAGCTCCATACAAGGCCTGCAGGCAGCGGCCCGGCCGTGGTGGAGGTCGTAACCGAACCAAAATCCAACCAAATTGTTTATCAATCTTATCAAAAAGCCCTTTTAAATCAATGACCATCCGTACAGCACTTCCCTGGGAAACCATCCGCGATTACCGCGAAATCCTCTTTCAATATGCTGAGGGCATAGCCCGAATCAGCATCAACCGACCCCAAAAACACAATGCTTTTACGCCCCTTACCGTTCAAGAACTGAGTGAAGCGATGGAGTTGGCCCGACAAGACCCAAAGGTTGGTGTGGTGATCCTTACTGGGGAAGGCGGCGCGGCCTTTTGTAGTGGCGGCGACCAGAGTGTTCGGGGCCACGGCGGATATGTGGGCGATGATCAGGTGCCCCGACTTAACGTGCTCGACTTGCAAATGCAGATCCGGAGGATCCCCAAGCCTGTGATCGCTATGGTTGCGGGCTGGGCGATTGGGGGAGGACACGTCTTGCACGTGGTGTGCGACCTCAGCATTGCCGCCGATAATGCGCGGTTCGGACAAACCGGCCCGAAAGTGGGTAGTTTCGACGGTGGATTTGGGGCCTCTTACCTGGCCCGCATCGTAGGCCAGAAGAAAGCACGTGAAATTTGGTTTCTGTGCGAGCAATACGACGCCCAGGAAGCCCTCGATATGGGTTTGGTGAACAAAGTCGTTCCCCTCGCCGAGTTGGAGGAGGTAACGGTAGGCTGGTGTCGGAAAATTCTGGAGAAGAGCCCGATCGCATTGCGTATGCTCAAGGCGGGTTTCAATGCTGAACTCGACGGACAAGCCGGCATTCAGGAGCTGGCGGGCAATGCTACCCTGCTCTATTACCTCAGTGAGGAAGCCAAGGAAGGAAAAAACGCCTTTCTCGAGAAGAGAAAGCCCGATTTCGGTCAATTTCCGAAGTTTCCCTGATGAACAGCGTCGCAAATTGTGAGCCGCAAAACAATCTGATAAACATAAGCAACCATATCGAGCCGCAACATAATCTGATAAACAACAACGCACCCGGGCCTCCACCACCAACTCCAAATAAACCATGATCCAGTATCATTCGAAACAACTGAGCAACGGCCTCACCGTGATAGCGCACCAGGATCTGCGCAGCGGTATGGGCGTAGTGAACCTGCTCTATGATGTGGGCTCGCGCGATGAGCAGCCCGAGCGCACAGGCTTTGCCCACCTCTTCGAACACCTCATGTTTGGTGGCTCGGCACATATACCCGACTACGATCGGGTGGCACAGAATATAGGTGCAGAGAATAATGCGTTTACCTCCAGCGACCTCACCAACTACTACATCAGCTTCCCCGCCGCACAATTAGAAACGGCCCTTTGGCTCGAAAGCGACCGTATGCTGCAGCTCGACTTCAACGAACGAAGTTTAGAGGTGCAGCGACAAGTGGTGGTGGAGGAGTACCACCAACGCTACCTCAACCAGCCCTTTGGGGATGCCTGGTTGCGCCTCAGGGCCTTGGCCTACCGCGAGCATCCCTATCGTTGGGCCACCATTGGAAAAGAAATCGCCCACATCGAAGAGGCCAACTTAAACGAAGTCGAGACCTTTTTCTACCGCCACTACCGGCCCAACTATGCCTACCTCGCGGTGAGCGGACCCTACGAACCCGAACAGGTATTCGAATCGGTAGCGCGTTGGTTTGGCGACATACCCAAGGGGGATCGCCCCCCGCGCGTTTTGCCCCGAGAGCCCCTGCCCGAAGCCGCTCGTTATGAAGAAGTATGCGACCCCGGGCTACCGGCCGACGCCTTGTACCTTGCCTTTCCCATGTGTGGACGCGACGAAGAAGGATATACAGCAGCCGATTTGCTGTCGGATGTGCTCGGTAGGGGTCGTTCGGCGCGGCTGTATCGTCGGTTGGTGCGTGAAAAGCAGCTGTTCGGCCAAATCAACGCCTATGTAAGCGGAGAGCGGGATCCCGGCCTACTCGTTGTGAGCGGCCACCCGGCCGAGGGCGTTAGCATCGAAGCGGCCACCGAAGCCTTATGGAACGAATTGAATGCGCTGAAATCTGAGGTATTGGCGCGGGATGAATGGCAAAGGCAAATCAACCAGATTGAAGCTGAATACCATTTCGGGCATGTCCAAGGACTCAATGTGTCACTTAATCTATGTTATAATGCATTGCTGGGTGATGTAGAAGGCATCAATCAGCATGTTGAGCGCTATGCGGCGGTAGAACCCGAGTCCATCAGAACGACTGCCCAACAAATTTTGCGCGAAGACAGGAGCAGTTTACTGGTTTATCGGAGGAAATAGAACTGGTAAAATATAAAATAACCAATGATAGAACAATCGAATAAGGAGGGTATTGCCATTGATCGGAGTAAGCCCCCGCGCAACATGCCCTTGCCTGAAATGGTGTGGCCGGTGGTGGTGCAACAGCCGATCGAATGGGCGGGTGGACTACTCCCTGTTGATCTCATTGAAGGGGGTGAACAAGACCTCGTGCGGGTTGAATGGCAGTTTTCGGCCGGTTCCTGGCACGAATCGAAGCCGCTGTTGGCCGCGCTCACCAACCGTATGTTGCAGGAAGGGAGTGTTGGCCACAACAGCAAGCAAATCGCCGAGCAGCTCGACTACTACGGGGCCTACCTCCACCATGAAGGGGGCGTGCACCGAAGTATGGTGGGCGTGTATTGCCTGGGCAAGCACCTCGAGGCGGTTTTGCCCCTGGTATGGGAAATCATCTTCCAGCCTACCTTTCCCGAGCATGAACTCAAGACCACCATTCAAAACCGCCTCCAGGAATTGTCGGTATCGCGCAATAAAGTCAGTGTATTATCGCGCAATCGGTTGATGGGCTTGCTGTTCGGGCCCCAGCACCCGTATGGGTACAGCACACGTGAGGAAGACCTTCTATCGGTGACGGTTGATGATTTGCGTGCGTTTCATCAGCAATTCTACACCGTCGATGGACTTCGGTTGGTGGTGGCCGGGGGGAACACCCACCAAGCACTCCTCAAACTACAGCGCAGTTGCCCCACCGAACTGCCCAAGGGCAACCATCCAGTCATGTCTGAAAGCAACCGCCCAGTCAAGCCTGAAGGCGATCATCTAACGACGTCAGGAGACATCAACCCATCATTTCAGTCCAGTGGAAACAACTCACGGCATCCCCAAGACAAGAGTCTGGCAACGTATCCCCCAGTAGATCAGAAAATGAATGGAGAAAGCGCGACGCAGAATGATCAACCCGCGCATGAAGAAAGCGCCATGCAAGAAGATCGCGTCAAGCATTCAGGCCAACTTCCCCAGTGGCAGCGGGTCGAAAAAGCCGATGCTACCCAGCACGCCCTTCGGTTGGGTCGAACAGCCCCAACACGCACACATCCCGATTACCCCGCCTTAGAGGTACTCATCACCCTACTCGGCGGCTACTTTGGGTCGCGGCTCATGAAAAACCTAAGAGAAGACAAGGGTTATACCTATGGGGTCGGGGCAGCCATTCATTCGCGGGTGATGAGTGGATGGATCAGCATTTCCACCGAGGTGGGGGCATCGGTAGACCACGAGGCGCGCGCAGCAATCATCCATGAAATGAACCGACTGTGCGAAGAACATGTAAGCCTTGAAGAGCTTAACAGGGTAAAGGCCTACCTCGAGGGCAGCCTACGAAGCGCATTCGAGGGCCCGTTTTCCCCCGCCGACCGGCTCTCCGACGTGCAGGTATTTGGATTGGACTTCAGCTACTATCAAAGGTATCTGGTTACCCTTCGAAACATTCAGCCAGAGCAACTACAAGCACTCGCCACCACTTATCTTCGGCCCGAAACCTTTACCGCTGTTATAGCGGGAGGAACGGAGACCGACTAAAGCCAACAAGCCAAAAACCAAGGGGCACGCAATGAGCTACGAAATCAGGCTTCAACATTTCGAAGGGCCCTTCGATCTGCTCCTGTTTTTTATCGAACGCGACGAACTCGACATCTACGACATCCCCATCGGTCGCATCACCGACGAATTTCTGGCCTATGTGCGTCAAATGGAAGAGCGCGACATGGCCATGGCCGCCGAGTTTATTTGGGTGGCATCGAGTTTGATGCGCATCAAGGTGCGGATGCTCCTGCCCCGGCCCGAACTCGACGAAGCCGGCAATGAGATCGATCCACGGCATGATCTTGTGCAAAAGCTGCTTGAATATAAGCGCTACAAAGAAGTGCTGTCGACCATCGATCAACTCGAAACCGAGCAGCGTCAGCGGCTTCAACGAGGCAACCTCGCCGAGGAACTGATGGCCCTGCAAGAGCAAATCGGCAGCGAACAAGGACTCCTGCCAGTAGGGGTATATCCTCTGTTCAAAGCCTTTGCCCGCGCCATGCAGCGTTTCGAAGGACGAGGTGAGGAAATCAAGCACCAAATCGCACCTTGGCCCTACACCCTGGCCGACAAGAAGAAGTGGTTACTCACAAGTTTGGAAATCGCAAAAAAAACCGCGTTCACCGAGATTTTTGAGGCGTTTCGCGACAAAATGGAGGCTATATTTACGTTTTTGGCCATCCTTGAGCTGCTGCAGGAGCAAAAAATCAGCCTGTTTGCCGGGGAGGGCTTCAACCAATTTTACCTGAGTCTGGCCAATTCGGCCGAATGAACAACAACCAATGAGTGAGGGACTATTCTCAGGGGTATTTCTACCTGCCACGCTGGTGGTCATTATGATCGGAGTTGGCCTGTCACTCACTGTTCAGAGTTTTAAAAGCATCATTCTATATCCTAAGGCCATGATCACTGGGCTTTTTGCACAAATGGGTCTGCTCCCGATCATCGCATTTGTATTAGCCGACCGCATGAATATCGCGCCCGAATACAAAGTAGGCCTGGTGATCATCGCCGCAAGTCCAGGCGGCGCCTCCTCGGGGCTTGTTAATCATCTGCTGCGCGCCAATGTAGCCCTATCGGTGAGCCTCACCACCATCAACAGTTTGCTCGTAGTCCTCACCATGCCGTACCTCACCAGTATAGCCCTTGAGCGCTATATGGGCGATGCCGTATCGATCAGTTTGCCCTTTGCACGCACAGTAGGCGACATTGCCCTCATGACTGTAGCTCCTGCACTGCTTGGCGTGCTCATAAGGCGTTTCCAGCCCGTATTGAGCAGAAAAATGGAGCAACCCCTCCGCTACATCCTCCCCATTTTGCTCTTATTGGCCTTTTTAGGGGTTATTTTTTTCGATACAGGAGGCGAATCGCATTCCTATGCCGGTGCCATGAGCTTGGTGAAGCCCGTTCTTCTGCTCAATGTAATCAGTATGTTTGCAGGTTATCTGATTACTCGTTTGATGGGCTTGGGCAGCACCAGTGGCATCACCATATCCACCGAAGTGGGACTACAAAATAGTTCTCTAGCCATCTATGTGGCACAAAGCCTCCTCAAATCGGGGCCAATGGCTCTGGTGGCAGTGGTTTATGGTGCCCTCACATTCGCCAGTACCATCCTTATGGCCTTAACGATTAAATGGCTGAATCTACAAACGAGGCGTATAAACCGCTGGTTACGGGTTCGCATGGGGGGCCAACAAGCCAATCAGCCACCCACAAAAGGGCCTGCCGGAGAGGAATCAATCAGGTAATGAATACTGTTCGCCCTTCAGGCACCTTATACTTATTGCCTTCCCCCCTTCATATGGAGGCAGATCCCCAGTTTTTACCGGCCATACTGGCCCCGTTGGCGCTGCAACTCACGCATTGGGTAGTAGAAAGCGAACGCAGCGCCCGTCGATTTCTCAGGGCCCTCAATCCGGGCTGCCCAATCGACACCCTGAATTTTTCATTGCTCAACGAGCATACCCGACCCGATGAAGTGCCTAATATGCTGCTTCCTGCCCGCGCAGGCGAGAACATTGGACTGCTGTCCGACGCAGGCTGTCCGGCCATTGCCGATCCAGGCGCATGGTTGGTGGCAGAGGCCCACAAACACGGTATCCCCGTGCATCCTGTGGCGGGTCCATCCTCCATCGTACTCACCCTCATGGGTTCGGGGATGGATGGGCAAAAATTCAGTATGCACGGCTACCTTCCGGTGGAGGCCTCCGCCCGGGTTCGAGCGTTGAAGGGGCTAGAAGAAGAAAGTCGTCGACAGGGTGGCGCCACCCAGCTGTTTATCGAAACACCCTACCGCAACCGGCAGATGCTGGCAGCCATAGAAGTCAGCCTGAGGGGGGGCACGCGTCTATGCATCGGAGCCGACCTTGGAAGCCCCCATCCTTACCTTCTTACCCGAAGCATAGAAGAATGGAAGGGAAAATGGCCCGACCTCCACAAAATACCGGCTGTTTTCGCTTTGCAGGCCCACTAAGCCCTGTTTTTGTTGATGAATACTTACTCCCGTTTGCATAATCTTCCGTGATCTTCAGTAATCTTCCGTGATTTTCTGTAATCTTATGTGATCTTCTGTAATCTTCGGCAAGTATACGTCAGCCATACGGCTCGTTCCCTTGGCCCATGCCCAAGGCCGAGGATTTGGTGGGACTGTTCCTGTCGATCTATAATCCCAATAATATAATAGATCAAAAATATCAATAAATTCTAAGAGCCACGGCATGGAATAAGCCTTGTTGGCATTTCCGAAATCATGGGTATAGAAGTGGTAGAAATAAGGAGGCGATTCAAAATAATGCCGGAAAATCAGTAGATGGATTGCCAGCAAGGATGACGAATCTTAGTACTTGTCCTTCTCAGGGGGTAATGGGAAAACAAGCACAGGAACCTCCATCCGGTAGACCATTTCATGGATGAGGTCGGAACCAAATAGCGTATCGATTAAGCCTCGGTTTTCTTGGCTCACTATTACGAGGTCAGAACCGAGTGATTCCACGGCCTTTGACAAGCCATCTCCCACCTCATCGCCATGAATGTAGCGGAATCCCACGCCGCGGGTATCATACATCTTGGTCGCCCAAGAAGACAGACCTTCCATTTTGAGTTGGGCGTCGAATTGCCGGTGGCGGGTCACGTGTACCACATCGACCTTGCTCTTTAGATTTTTGGCTAAGCCAATTACCTTTCCCAACAAGGCCACATCGCCCTCCCGAAAACTACTGGCCATCATGACACGCCCCAAGTCGATCTTTGGGCGACGAGCAGTGGCGGTGAGCACGGCACACGGAGCCAAGTCTATGACCCCCGACGTGGTGTTGTCGAAAACCAATCTGCTGAGGGTGCTGCTGATCTTGTTGCCCATGCAAATAAGCTCGTATGAGCCCGAAGAAGCCACGCTCAAGATCTCCTGAACGGGTTTTCCTTCCCGGATCTCAAAGGAAATAGCACCTTTTGGTAATTTCAGGAGCGTTTTCAACAGCCTTAGTTGTTTTTTCATCATGGTATCCGCTGCGCTTCCCATGCTTTGACGAAGTTTCTCGCGCGAGATTTGAGCCGTGTAGGGAAGATCGAGAATGTGCAATAAGTGCACCGATGCTTTCACCGGCCGGGCTATTTTGGCCGCTAGTTCAAGGGCACGGTCGGATTCTATGGTGAAATCGGTAGCCACAAGTATGCGACTCGGATAGGTCGATTTTTTCATCAGGTATGTAAAATAGTGTATCGGCTCAAATGTAAATCAACGGTATTAATGGGTTATGAAGGTTAAGATATTGCCTGTTTCCAGTAGGTGGTCGGCCGTACTGCCTTTCAGAAAACGCTTTATACCCCCTGTACCGTATGAACCCATCACCAGCATACGGTTGCCCTTCTGGCGCGCAAAATAGGGGAGCTCTTCACTCGCCTTCCCTTTGAGCGTTACCCATTCTAAATGGGTGAAACGAAGCCGCATCCATTCAGCAAAGCCCTGATCCATATCCTTGGGGCGACTTCCCGTTTCATGTACCTCCACCAGATGCACCGGCCATGTACGACAATGCGGCTTAAACAAATGGTAGAAGCGGTCGATGGCCCTCAGACTACCGTCCGATCCGTCGTAGCACAACAAAATCCCGTCCGGATTGTAGCCCGATTCTGGCATGAGCAGAACCGGGCAAAAGGACCTTTTGAGGGTGTCCTTCACCAGAGTAGTGTTGCTTCCCCCACCCAATGAGTGGTAGTGGTGGTAACCCATGAGCAGCAAATCGGCCGAACGACTTTCGCGAACGATCTCCTCGAGGGGGTCGCCCTTACGAAAGTGAACCTTAAAGCGCACCCCCTCCTCCTTACAGCGTGCCACAAAATAGCGTATGCTTTGCACCGATTTAGCCTCCGATTCGTTGAGCGTCTCCTTAATGACATCAAACATATGTTCGTAATAGACCGGTTCGCCCCCCAAAACCGTGTAATAATCGGCCAGCATGGTGTCTTGTACAAATAAACCCGTGAGTACGGCGTCGTTCATGCGGGCCAGGTGAAATGCACACTCCAGGTAATCGCCCGAATTGAGGCTCTGGTCGGCCAAAAGAAGAATTTTGTTCATGGGATGGTGGTGTGGTTACACTAAATGGTAACCCCACAAAGATAAGAAAAAAAGATAAAAAAGAAAAGAGGAGAATTATATCTAAATATGGAATAGACAGACAAGGCGAGCGGTTATTCTGACCAATGTTCTAAAAGATCGAGCGCTTGATGCGCTGAGTAGACTCCCTCAACCTCCAGAAATACGGCATTTTTATGCTGTTTCATCGATATTTTGCCGTAACTCCCCTGTACAGCATTCAGTAATTTGCCAAATTCAGCGCTCTTGTAATAGCGTTCGTTTCGACCATCGAGGAGGTAACACTTTAGTAGGCCCTTTTTTAGTATGATTTTTTCCATACCGAGGCCGCGACCCGTCCGGCGTATGCGCATCAAATCGAATAGTGTTTCTCCTGAGGCAGGGAGTGGACCGAAGCGATCTTCTAAATCGAGGCGGAACTGTTGCAAATCCTCCTCAGTCTCCAGATTGTCGAGCTGCATATACAAACTCAAGCGCTCACTGGTCGACCGCACATAGTTATCCGGTAATAACGCGTGCAAATCCGTATCCAATTGCACCTCGCGCGACCAGTCTTGGCGGTCGGCGAAGCGGCTGGCTTCACCCGCATTGCCTGCGCCCGCATTGCCTGCGCCCGCATTGACCGAATCCCCCATACCCGAAACCACCGAGTCAGCCGCATCCCCCGCACCCCCCTGACCACCCCATTCATCCTCCTTCAACTCCCGCAAGGCATCATCGAGAATCTTTTGGTACATATCAAAACCAATCTCCGAAATAAAGCCACTTTGTTCGGCCCCCAACAAGTTACCCGCCCCCCGAATATCGAGGTCACGCAGCGAAATCTGAAAACCACTCCCCAAATCCGAGAAATCCTCCATCGCCTTCAGGCGCTTAGCCGCCTCCGAGGTCAGCAAGCCCGAAGAAGGAGCGATCAAATAGCAAAACGCCTTCGTATTCGAGCGCCCTACCCGACCACGCATTTGGTGCAGGTCACTGAGGCCAAAGTGGTGGGCCCCATTAATGAAAATCGTATTCGCATTCGGGATGTCAAGCCCCGACTCAATGATATTAGTAGCCACCAATACATCATAATCCCCTTCAATAAACGAAAGCAAGACCTTTTCCAGCGCCTCACCCTCCATTTGGCCATGACCAATACCCACCCGAAGGCCCGGGCACAAGCGCGACAACATACCCGCCATTTCCGTGATGTTCTGAACCCGGTTATGCACAAAAAACACCTGACCACCCCGGCCAACCTCAAACAACACAGCCTCCCGAATTCGATCCTCATCGAACGGGATCCGCTCCGTATGCACAGGCTGTCTGTTCACCGGAGGTGTGTGAATCACACTCAAGTCGCGTGCGCCCATCAGCGAAAACTGCAGCGTACGCGGAATCGGCGTAGCCGTGAGGGTCAGCGTGTCCACATGCACCCGAAGTTGGCGCAGCTTCTCCTTCACACCCACCCCAAACTTCTGTTCCTCATCGATCACCAAAAGCCCCAGATCCTTAAACACCAAGCTCTTCGACACCAGCTTATGCGTGCCAATCAAGATATCAACCTTACCCTCCTTCACCCTTTCCAGCACCTCCTTCTCCTCACGCGCGCTTCGGAAGCGGTTCAGGTAATCGACCGTCACGGGAAACTCAGCCAAACGACGCGAAAACGTCTTAAAATGCTGCAGCGCCAGGATGGTTGTGGGCACCAGTACAGCCACCTGTTTGCCATCACAAGCCGCCTTAAAAGCCGCCCGAATCGCAATCTCTGTTTTGCCGAAGCCCACATCACCACACACCAGGCGGTCCATCGGGTAAGGCCGTTGCATATCCGCCTTCGTGGCCTCTGATGCTTTAAACTGATCCGGCGTATCCTCATACATAAAACTCACCTCCAACTCATTTTGCAGGTAGCCATCAGGCGAAAAAGCAAAGCCTGGAGTCGAGCGGCGGCGGGCATACAAAGCAATCAAATCGCGGGCGATATCCTTCACCTGCGCCTTGGTGCGCGACTTCAACTTCTCCCACTGTTCGCTTCCCAGCTTATTCACCTTCGGAGGCACGCCCTCCTTACCACTGTAGCGGGCAATCTTGTGGAGCGAATTAATACCCACATACAGCAAATCGCCATCGCGGTAGAGCAAGCGCACCGCCTCCTGCTGCTGCCCATTCACTTCCAGCTTTTGCAAACCATCGAAAACCCCAACCCCATGGTCTATGTGCACCACAAAATCACCCGGTTTCATATCACGCAGCTCCTTCACCAGCAGCGACTCACTCTTTCGGTACCGGTTTTGCAGGTTATACTTATGGTAGCGCTCAAAAAGTTGGTGATCGGTATACACACTAAACCGCAAGTCATGGTCAATAAACCCCTCATGGAGGCTACCCGGCAGCGGAGTAAACAGCAAGCCAGCATTCAAATCCTCAAAAATCTGGTAGAGCCGGTCGATTTGTCGCGGTGCATCGCTAAACAATAGATTTCGGAAGCCCTCCGCGTGGTGTCCCCCCATTTGCTCGATCAACAACTTGAAATTTTTGCGGATCGCCGGTTGAGGTGATGCCCCCCAGGCCACAGAAGCCGTCGCCTCCCGTCCGCCGCCAGACGAGGGCAACGAAAAACACAACATGCGGTGGTTGAGGCAGAGCGCCTCCCACTGATGAGGCAACACCAACCGGTTGGGATCTGGGGGATGCGTCTCGCTGTCTTCGCCGGCTTCATCATTGAGACCATCAGTCGTGCGCAGCTGAAGAAGCTCCTGATGCAGGATGTCGATACGTTCCGAAACAGCCCCCGGGTCATGCACCCATAGAATCGTATCGCCCGGCAAAAACTCGAGGATGTTCTGCCGCTGCTCATCGGGGAGCGATTGAGCTGGGTTCGGCATTAAACTCAGGAGCTCCATGCGGCGCACCGAGCGTTGGGAATCGGGCTCGAAGCTGCGCATACCCGCAATCGTATCGCCATCCAACTCGATGCGGCACGGCAACTCATGGGCATAGCTAAACACATCGATGAGACCACCCCGCAAGGCAAACTGACCTGCTTCAAACACAAAATCGACCCGTTCAAAGCCATATTCAATGAGAACGTCGATCAAGAAATCCACATCCAGGGGTGCGCCCAGGCGCAAATCGAGGGTATTTTGGGTGAGCGTAGACCGCGACACCACCTGTTCAGCGAGCGCCTCAGGGTAAGTCACAATCAGCAGAGCCCCCGAGTCGGGGTGCCCCGCAATGCTGAGTACCTCCGCCCTTTGACGGTTCTGCGACGCATCCTGCCGCTCCAAGGCACGACGACCCCGGTAGGAAGCCGGAAAAAACAATGGCTTCGACGGGCCTTGCGCCTCCTGCAGCTGCTCCAAATCATGGTGGAGGTAGGCCGCCTCCTCACGGTCGCGGGCCACACACAGCAAAGTCGCATCCAGTTCATGGTGCAGCGCGGTGAGCACGATCGCCGGTAAAGAGCCACACAACTGTTGTAGGTGGATGAAAGCCGGTGAACCACCGCCACCGGGCGCCTGGGCACCGCCGCCACCACTGCCGCCACCGCCACCGCCACCGGGCGTTCGTCTTCCAGTGCCATGATCCACCTCAACACCCCGAGGCGCCAGAGCATCCAAGACCGCACGCAAACGCGCGTCATTGCGGTAGGCCTGCTTGAGGTCAGCCAGGCGAAAAGTAGAAGCATCTCCTAACGGAGCAGGCGGTGTATGCACGGAAAGACCAGAAATAGGGCAGAGGTTAATAAAAGGTTGATGCGCAATCAGGTAGCAAATCTAAGGAGCAGGTTCGGCCAACAGGTCTTCAATAAACTGCCGCGTTTCGGCCACAAAGCGCGTGTGGGCCACCCCCGTGGCCGGGCCATCAAATCCCGTGTGCACCTTCCTAATGCGCCCCGTGCGATCGAGAAACAAAGTCGTTGGGTAGGCGATGAAACGTTCCAGCATAGGCAAAACCGCATGAACCGACGCACTATCGGGGCTGCCCGCAACAGCCATTGGGTAGCGCGCCCCAAATCGAGCCGCCAGCCTCCGCAGGTTGTCGCGCGCCTTTTCCGGCTGCTTCGTGCGCTCAAAACCCAGGCCGATGACCTCAAACCCACGCGGGGCATACTCCTCCCGCCATTGCGCCAGCAAAGCCGTTTCGTCGAGGCAATTCGGACACCAGCTCCCCAAGATTTGAATCACCACCACCTTACCCGCCGTGCCCGCCACTTGCGGGCCCACGAGCCCCCCATCGATCCCCGTCAATTGGAAATCAGGTCTTTGCCCCGGATTCCTAAGGCGGGTGAGTCCGAGGGGGTCCGGAAGCGAAGCCGAAGGGTCATTGCGGGCCACAAAACGACGGCCAGGGCCAGAACCCGCGAAAAGCATGCCCACGAGGCTCTGGTCCTCCTGCAGGCATGCACGCACCAAATAAGCCCCCGAGCCATCGAAACCCGAGAGAAACAACGAATCACCATCCATGATGCCATCGAGGTAGCGGTAGTCGCCAAAAGGCGTGCGGAACGTACCCGAAACAGCGCTGCCCGTTTGGCTAAAACTACCGATAGCAGGTTGAGAATCGCCGTCGGCCTTATAAAAAGTAGTGGCCCAAATACCCCCCACCTCATCGGGCAAACGACTCACACGCGCAGCAAACTTATACTTACCCCCACGGGTAGCGGTGCACGGAATACTGCTCTCCACATCATTCTTCACCTTCACCAGCCGCCCCACCAGACTGTCGCCCCCCTGAGAAATACCCGCGATCAGCACACTCTCAAACACCGGGAAACGCACGATCAGGCTATCACCAACCACCTGCAGTTCCTCGGTGCGCAGGGTGTCGCGACCATCAATCAATTCAAAGCGAAAGGTCGAGTCGCCCGTGCGGTCAAGCCCAAACAAACACGGCAGTTCCCCCCCTTCGGTCAGGAGCGCCCCCCGCCAATCGCCCTCCATTAGGCGATACTTCCCCGGCAGGTTGGTGCCCCATCTGCACGAAGAAAGCCCCGACAGCAGGCCAACAAACAACAACAATCCCCCCCTAATTGACGAAAAATGCGGCCATATCTGGCCATAAATATTATGTAACATTGAAATATCCTTAAAAATAATCTTACATTAACCTGTTCTTTACCCGAACAAAAGCCTCTACTGCTTCACTCAGTTGCTCAGGGGTGTGGGCAGCCGACAACTGAACCCGAATCCGCGCTTGACCTTGCGGCACCACCGGATAGAAAAAGCCAACCACATAGACCCCCTCCTCCAGCATGGCGTCGGCGAAACGTTGACTCAAAGCAGCGTCATAGAGCATAATCGGCACAATGGCCGAAGCTCCATCGCGGATGTCGAAGCCTGCGCCGATCATTCCCGATTTAAACTGGCGAACATTCGCTTCCAGGCGGTCGCGCAGCTCAGTAGATTCGTCGAGCATGCGAAACACTTCCTGCGAGGCGCCCACAATCGCCGGAGCCAGCGAATTCGAAAACAGATAAGGGCGCGAACGTTGGCGCAGTAAGTCAATCAGCGCCTTTCGACCCGTTGTGTAGCCCCCCATGGCACCACCCAACGCCTTACCCAAGGTACCCGTAACCAGGTCAATTTCGCCCATAACCCCACAGAGTTCAGGAGTCCCGCGACCTGTGCTGCCCAAAAAGCCCGCCGCATGGCACTCATCTACCATAGTAAGCGCCTCATAGCGCCGCGCCAAGGCCACAATACGATCGAGTTGCGCCACATAACCATCCATACTAAACACCCCATCCGTGGCGATCAAAATATGCCGAGCCCCCTCATCACGCGCCTTTTGCAGCTGACGTTCTAGGTCCTCCATATCGTTGTTCGCATAGCGGTAGCGGCGCGACTTACACAAGCGTACCCCATCGATGATCGATGCGTGGTTGAGGCTATCGCTCACAATCGCGTCATTTTCGTCGAACAGCGGTTCAAACAATCCCCCGTTGGCATCGAAAGCCGCAGCATACAATATAGTGTCATCGGTGTGGTAGAACCGCGCGATGGTCTGCTCCAACTCCTTGTGGATGTCTTGTGTTCCACAGATAAAACGAACGCTGCTCATGCCAAATCCATGGCTATCGAGCGCGTCCTTGGCGGCACAGATCACCCGCGGGTGGTTCGATAGTCCCAAATAATTATTGGCACACAGGTTCAGGACCGTCCGGCCATCGGACAGGGTAATCAAGGCGTCTTGCGGCCCAGCAATAACACGTTCACGTTTCAGAAGTCCGGCCCCATCGAGGCGGGACAGGTCCTGTTCGGCTTGCTGTTGTAGGAGAGGGGTGTACATTCTACTTATATTTTTAGGGAAAAGGGCAGATCGTTCAAGGGTAATGAGCAAAAAATTGTTGAATCGATGCAAAAATAGGGCATCGCTCCTGTAAGACGACACCATCAATACCTTTAGGATGGTGCACTGAGTAAGAATGTCTTGTGGTTTTATTGTTTTTTTCCTTTCTTTGACACATATGGTCACAAAGAGTACAACAGAGCCCAAAGAGGCATTTCCATATAAACCACCTTCTCCTCACGTTCGACAGAGGTATTCCCATGTTTTTCTATTGGATTGCCCTCTGCCATCGCGTTTTTTTAAAACGGTTTTCGACAAGCTGATCGCAATTTTTCTTTTGACCTTGTTTGCGCCAATACTAGGAATCCTGAAATTGGCATACATCATAGAGGGGTGGCTAATTCCAGAAAATAAGGGGCCAATGATCTTTTATTATTGGGCCGTTAGTAAAGGTCGACATATCCCGAAATATAAACTACGAATAATTAAAATGAAATATATTGACCCTGAAGGGGCAAAAAGACATGACTGGATCGCCTTTTCCGCAGAATGGACCCCAGAAAGCCGTACTTATGTAGGACAGTTTGTGAAAAAATTCTACCTCGACGAATTGCCTCAGTTTTGGAGTGTTTTAATGGGCGATATGAGCATTGTTGGCCCACGTCCACTCTCTGTCTTGCATTACGAAAGAGATTTGGAACAAGGAAACGTAACAAGAAAACTGTTGTTAGGCGGATTGCTTGGCCTAGGTCATATTATGAAAGGCACATCTGAAATGGGCAATCCAGAACCTGAGTATATTTACATAGATCAGTATTTGAAACGCTCATCGATTGGTCTTATGATTTTGGACATGCAGATTATTTGGAAGGGCATCAGATTGATGATAAAAGGCGGAGGACATTAGGCCAAGGTCAAATAAATATATGAGTAGAAATGATGGTATAGGATCACCGATATTGGTCTTAGGTGGATCTGGACAGTTAGGCAACGAATTGATTAAGAAGCTTACACCTTTTGCTCATATCATCTTTCCAACGAGAGGATCACTTGATCTGACCGATTTCACTCAACTCCAGGATTTTATCAGGACAACCAAGCCATCCGCAATTGTGAATGCCGCGGCCTACACAGCTGTCGACAAGGCAGAAAGTGAACCCGACAATGCGTTTTTGCTAAACGCAGAAATGCCCCACGTATTAGCACAGATGGCCAATGAACTCAAAGTACTTTTGGTTCATTACAGTACAGACTATGTTTTCGATGGCCAAAAACCAGAACCATATCTAGAGACGGATATCACAGGCCCTGTGAACACCTATGGGAAATCCAAAAGACAAGGTGAGATAGCCATAATGGGCCTAGCGAGTAGATATTTGATATTTAGGACCAGTTGGGTGCTCGGCGCTCATGGGCATAATTTTATGAAGACAATATTGAGGTTAGCTGCAGAACGAGATGAACTCCGCGTAGTGGGTGATCAATATGGGGCGCCAACCACCACTTCATTGATTGCAGATGTGACCGCAGAAATTCTAAGAAAGTATTTTGTGTTTAAAAAAGAAAACGAGTCAAATCATGATGTTATTTACGATCAATATAAAGGGGAGTCACTGTCATTTCCGTATGGGTTGTATCATTTAACAGCATCCGGACAAACAAGTTGGTGCGAGTTAGCCAGAAGAATTGTAGACAGGATGGGTCAACCAGAAGCCCAAAATACACCGAAACCTAAAGCCGTAAGGTGCATTAAAACCAGCGAATACCCTACCCCAGCTCATCGCCCCGCCAATAGTAGATTGAACAACATCCTCATTCAAAGTACTTTTGGAGTGAAGCTTCCGGATTGGAAGTCAGGCGTTGATGAACTCCTGGAAACCATCCTATAAACAAGTTATCCACAATCTCTCTATTTTTGCGCGGTATCAATAAAGGTAGTTCAATACACATCCAATGTATTTCGCCGTTTTCTTGCTTGCACTTTCAATGACGATGGTCTCCATTCCGTGGGTCTTGATGATCGCTCAACATTGGAATCTTGTTGATCTACCGGATAACGAACGAAAAATACACAGCCGAGCGATTCCAGCGCTTGGCGGAATTGGAATCATTGTTGGTTTTTTAACTTCACTTGCTTTTGTTCAAGGCATGGAGGATTACTATAAAATGATTGTAATCGTTATATGCACGATAATTTTGACCCTAGTGGGAATTCGTGATGATCTTTTTCACATGAAGGCACAGCATAAGTTTCTATGGCAACTAACAACCGCTCTTTTGTTTTCATATTTGATGTCCCATTGGCAATATAGCTTTAGAGGTTTTCTTGGTATTAATCAGTTTCCGGTCGTTTTCGGCATAGCGTTTGCCATCTTTGTGCTTGTTTTCTTCACTAATGCATTTAACTTAATTGATGGCATAGATGGTTTGGCTGGCTCAATTGGCCTATGGATTGCATTCTCAATGGGTGTGGTAAGCTATCTTGCTGGAGATAGAGTTTTTTCATTGCTTTCTTTTGCTTTGGTAGGTTCACTAATCGGTTTTCTGAGATTCAATATGGCGCCAGCAAAAATTTTCATGGGTGACACTGGGTCATTAACAGTTGGATTTTTGCTCGCTGTTTTCTGTCTCCGTTTTTTAAGCCGCGAGTCATACAAACTGGATCAGCAATTGGTTCCGTTGTATATGAATGCGCCATCAGTGGCCTTAAGCTTTTTGATTATTCCTGTTTATGATACAACACGTGTCATTTTTTTGAGAATTAGTCGAAGATTATCCCCTTTCAACGCGGGCAGAGACCACATACACCATGCACTTCTATTGATTGGATTAAGGCATTCGACGGCAACGATTTATCTACTCTCAGTCAACATAATAATCTCAATTCTTGCCTTAATCTTGGTATATTCTGGGTTTACTCAAGTAGTTGTATTGGGTGCAGTTGTCCTTTCTTGCCTATTGTTGCTCCCCACTGGGGGTCAAAAACGTAAGATTTGGCATATTTGGCAAAGGGAAGTAAAGCCATTGTTTCTTTCAAATCAAGCTGTTGATCATACAAACACTGAAAAGCTCATACAGCTTGATCCAATTGATCAACAGAAATCACAGAACCAGTAAAGTCACGGGAGACAATATTTGCAAAATATATCACTTGGCACCAATAATGCCGATATTGCAACAAGCAAAAACGATGGTTAATCTTAACACGAACAATATCAGATTCAGATTTTTGAAGGCGCTCAGGGGCGTGTCATACCTATCTTTCGGGGTATTGTTTGGTTTTCTTTTCCTATTATCGGGGTGTGTAAGAAATCGTGACTTTGTTTACTTACAAAGCCCGGATTCATCGGCAAGGCAACTGTACAACTATTCCGCCCTTCCTAGATATCAAATACAATTCAATGATATCTTGAGGATTACTATAAAGAGCCGAGACCCTCAGTCAACCGAGCTGTTTAATTTATACTCAGGAATGAACCTGAATATGATGCAAGCAAATGCGCAATCAGGAGATCCGTTTTACATGATCGGATACTCCGTAGATGATTCGGGCATGGTTTCTTTGCCGATTTTGGGTAAAATTTATGTTCGGGGTAAGTCACTCGAAGAAGCCCGACAGACCATACAAGCGGAAGTCGACCGTTTTTTTAACGGAGCCTATGTTGCTGTGCATTTAGGGGGAATTAGATTCTCTATCCTAGGTGAGGTAAACCGAGCGGGAAAATATACCGTGTTGCAGGATCGCCTGACTATTTTTGAGGCAATTGCACAAGGCGGGGATCTGAACGCGGTTGCCAATAGACATCAGGTAACCATTATTCGCCAGAAACCAGATGGAGCTGAAGTCATCCATGTAGATTTGACAAATCGCGACATCATCCACTCGCCTTATTATTTTATTTGTCCAAATGATGTTATCTATGTGCAACCGCTAAAAGTGCGTGAGTTGGGAACGGGAATCAACGCTCAACAAACCCTTCAAAGTATCGTGTTGACATTGTCTTTTTTGGTGAATTCAATTTTGATTTACGAGCGATTATTTAAGTAAAATGAAAATTGATAAAAGCGAAGCAGATTTGATTGACTTAAGGTTGGTTTTTGTAAAAATTTGGAACCAACGAATTTGGCTTGCCTTAGGATTAGGGGTTGGATTATTTTTAGCCTTTTTGGGAATCCGATACACAACGCCCAGTTACCAAATAGAGGCAAGCGTATTGGTGCGAGATCCAAATGATCGCCTCCCTCAGGGTGCCGAAGCACTCTTGAAGCTCACAATGTTGTCAGGACAAAAAAATCAGGAGAATGAAATCGGAATCTTGAAGTCATATAGCCTTACTCAAAGAACACTTCAAAAGTTGCCATTTGGAATACAGTACTATAAGGCGGGGCGGTTCAAAGATGTTGAGATACTAGCGGATACCCTCTTCGCCATAGAGATTGATTCATCCCATTACCAATGCGATGGCTTAGCGTTGAAACTTGATTTGGATGAAGGTTTCTATAGTGTGGTCGGCTCATTTGATCATGCTGAAGTATATGAGCCTAGATCAGGGCGTTTAATCAGTGAGGAAGATTGGGTAAAGTCACAATCGCTGGACATAAACAAAGTGCCTTATGGAAAGTGGATCGAAACGGATTCGTACAAATTCAAAGTTTTACTAAAACACGGAAATCTTCCTGGTATTGAGGAAAGAAGTTTTAAAGCTATTTTTAGAAGTCCGGAACAACTTACTAAACAGTATTTCAATCAATATGAGGTTCTCTTGCAAGGAGAGATGTCTTCTATCCTGAATATTCACTTTCAAACACCAGTAATAGAGAAGGGCCGGTTGTTTATAGACTCGCTCATGATGACCTACATCAATTGGGAATTAGAAGTGAAAAATGCAACCGCATTAAATACATTGAAATTTGTTGAACAACAAATTGATGAAATTCAAGACTCTCTGATCACATCTGAAAATAGACTCGAAAATTTCAGAAGCAAAAATAATGCAGTAAGTATTGGATCCCAGGCCGATGCAGCTTTTAAGAGATTAGTTGAGCTAGAAAATGAGCAGGCAATGCTCGAAACAAAGGTTCGTTATTACAGATACCTGTCGGATTACCTTCAAAAGGACTCAAAGGGCTTAGATGTTGTTTCCCCATCAGCTGCTGGGGTAGATGACCCCTCATTGGTGGCGTTAATTCAGAAACTTTCTGTCTTGCTTGCCGATCGCGATGCGCTTTCTATAGGTTCTAAAGCAACCAATCCGATTTTAGCCGAGCTCAATCAGAAAATTGAGTCAACGAAATCAAGCCTTAGGGAAAATGTCCGGAATCTGCTTCATAATGTTGAGATTAGTAAGAATCAACTAGACCAAAGAATTTCAGAGGCTGAAAAGATGTTGGCCAACTTGCCGAGTTCAGAGCGAGACTTCGTGAATATTCAGAGAAAATATCAACTCAACGAAACATTATATACATTTTTACTCCAGAAAAGAGCTGAAGCCGGAATCACTCAGGCCTCAAATGTTTCAGATGCGCGCATTTTGGATGAGGCTCGATATGTTAAACGTGTGGCACCGAACTCGGCTTTGATCTATGCCTTGGGTTTACTTTTCGGTCTTGTTTTGCCTATTGCGGGTATTTTTATCGTGGATTATTTCCAGGTTACTATTCTAGATCGAAACGAAATCGAGAAAGGCACGAAAATGCCACTAATTGGTGTTTTGGGACATAATCTTAAGGAGAGGAATACGGTTGTTCTTGATTATCCGAAAACGGGTCTTTCAGAATCTTTTAGGGCAATACGTTCCAATATTCAATTTTTGAGACCCGGCGAGGACAAAAAGGTAGTACTAGTAACCTCCTCGATCGCTGGTGAAGGAAAGACTTTCATCTCGCTAAACCTAGCATCGATTTTGGCGTTAGGTCAAAAAAAAGTTATTTTAGTGGGTGTCGATTTACGTAAACCAAAAATGTTTGATGATCTTGGATTGGAAAACAAAAAGGGATTAAGCACCTATTTGGCTGGTAAACACAGTAAAGAAGAAATTGTACAATATACTAAGCGCGAATCTTTACACTTTATATCTGCTGGTCCAGTACCTCCAAATCCTTCAGAATTGATCATTAGCCCACTCTTCGATGATCTTGTATCATTTTTGAAAAGTGAATACGATTACATCGTTATGGATACTCCTCCAGTATCATTGATTGCAGATGCGTTCGAACTGTTGAAGTTTAGCGACGTTAATCTATATGTCATGAGGCAAAACAAAACCCCAAGATTCTTTATCGGTTTCATTGATCAGCTATTCAAAAACAAACAATTCCCAAATAGTGGAATTATTTTGAATGATTACGAAGCCAAGCATGCCCCTGGGTACGGTTACGGTTATGGATATGGATACGGATACGGTTATTATGAGGATGATTATGAAGAGCCAGATCATACATTTTGGATAAGGTTAAAGAAATCAATTAAACTAATCAAACCGAGTAACAAAAAGCGCGCATGAAGATCACTGCATTAATGCCTATGAAAGGAGTCTCAGAGCGTGTGCCCAACAAGAACATGCGGGCATTTTCAGGAGCCCCGTTATACACAGTGGTATTGAATCAATTACAATTGTCTCATTTTGTCGATACCATTTGTGTTAATACCGACTCCGAAATAATTACAGATGACATAAGAAGTAGATTTCCTGACGTTCGGGTTCATCCTCGTCCAACGGAATTGCTGGGACATGACACCCCCATGAATCTGATTATTCAAAATGATATTCATCAGTTAGAAGGGGAGTGGTTTCTGCAAACACACAGCACCAATCCCTTACTTACGTCAGATACAATAGACAGGGCTTTGGAATCATTTTTCGGGCAGGAAATTGGTCTGTATGATTCAATGTTTTCTGTTACCCGTGTGCAAACACGATTGTATTGGGAAGATGGGTCTGCTGTGAATCATGACCCAAAAGTGCTATTGAAAACGCAGGACCTTCCAATCATTTATGAAGAAAACTCCTGTTTCTACTTGTTTTCTCGCAGTTCATTTGAAGCAGCCGATAACAAAAGAATTGGCTTAAAACCTTACATGTACGAGATATCAAAGCTCGAGGCGGTAGATATTGATGAGCCTGATGATTTCAGATTAGCGGAGTTTATGTACAATTCGACAAGAATATGATCTACGGTCTCATCAACCATTGGCAGTTGTATTTTTCACCTGAATTTTCCGTGATTATTGATGCGGTGAACAATCATGCGCAAAGTGGGGAATTAGGAGAATTCCCGATAAATGACTGGTCATTTGCCAAGGTAATGACTTATACAACCCGGACTGCCGAACACGGCATCGAATCGCACCGGCAATGGGTTGATTTTCAGGCGGTTATTCACGGAAAAGAGCAAATCGACTTGTTCGCTCCTCAGGATCTTGCGGTTTTGCGGTCCTACCAAGAAGATGACGACTGTATCTTCTATAAAAATGAATCCGTGCCCTGCAGATCGTCTGTAAAACTAATGTCGGGTATGTTTGGGCTTTTCTTGCCTGATGATGTGCACAAAACCCAGATTGCCATCGGGCAAACAGAAGAGATTTTTAAAATAGTAATCAAGATAAATCATGAGTTTTTCACACGCCGGAAGTGAGCTTAAGCAAAAGCTTAAGCAGCGCGAACTAACAATAGGTTCTTGGCTAACGATCAACCATCAATCGGTTATCGAAATAATGTCCACAGGGGGCTTTGATTGGCTCGTTATTGACTTGGAACATGCGGCTATTGATGTAGCAGACGCCATGAACTTAATTGGTCACATACAAGGCAACGGTATGGAGGCCTTGGTTCGTGTCAGTAAAAATGAAGAAGTTGTAATCAAGCGGATGATGGATGCGGGCGCACAGGGGGTGATTGTTCCTATGGTGAACTCAAGGGAAGAGGCTGAAAGAGCAGTTTCTTATGTGCGGTATCCAAATGATGGTAAAAGGGGAGTGGGTTTGTCGCGTGCGCAGCATTATGGGTTGCACTTTCAAGAGTATCGACGGTGGCTTGAACAATATTCCGTAATCATCGTTCAAATTGAACATATTGAAGCAGTTAACAATCTGAATGATATTCTGGATGTTTCTGGTATAGACGGAATCATTGTAGGACCCTATGATTTATCCGCCTCTATGGGTAAACCAGGAATGTTCAACGACCCTGAAGTCATTGAAGCGCTTCTAAGAATAGAATATTTATGCAAGGAGCGGAACATGAATTTAGGATTTCACTTAATATCGCCAGACGTCGTTCAGTTGCAAGAAAAAATTGATAGAGGGTATAACTTTCTGGCATTTAGCATCGATTT
>SXGU01068437.1_pt1 | contig 32007 bp, 26 predicted proteins | sample 3174531 | NCBI WGS metagenome assembly SXGU01 (sample SAMN11356863, study PRJNA531348) | freshwater metagenome | isolation source: freshwater sample F1-140 | place: China: Fuxian Lake, Yuxi | collected 2017-12-25 | reverse complement strand
TCATCGTTTTGTGCGGCTGAGAGTTTTATTCGCACAGTCCGGTATTTTAATAATTATAAATAAATTCAAACTATTAAAGATAAAAAGCTGTGACTGCGACCCCTCCAGGGTCGAAAAATCATTGTTTCCGCTATCCGGGGGTGTCGCTACGCTCAACCCCCGGCTAACAGCTTGAACCCCGCTGGAGTTCCATAAGCTCACACAATGACTTGTGTATAAAGATGAGCGCCGGAGCGTGGGAACTATAAAAAAGTTGGCCGCAATTTCAATTCGGCCAAAGCCGATAAAACCGATGAGAAAGCACAAACGGCTACTTCAAGAGCAACCTGCCGAATTGATAATGATGTTTGCTCGGTGCGCTGCCCAGCTCGAATCCGGGGTGTAGTTTGGCCGCTGTCGACAAGGTATACTACTCATCCGGCACAAGACCTGTTTAAAAACAATATATTCATTATTTATCAATTGCCTATGCATTAATTCCGAGTTTTTAATAACAATAAACCCCATAACAGAGAGACCAACCGATGCAACCTTTTACCAATATCCGCGCACTCATTATCGATATGGATGGCGTTTTATGGCACGGCGATCAGCCAATGCCGGGATTGACTGATTTTTTTCAAACTTTACGCGACCAACAAATCCGCTTTATTTTGGCCACCAACAATGCCAGCCTGACTCAGGCGCAGTATGTCAGCAAGCTGGCGTTGATGGGGGTACGGGTCGAGCCCGAGGAAATCCTGACCTCAAGCATGGCGACGGCGTTGTACCTGAGCCGGCATAACAATCCTGCACAAAGCCGCGTCTTCGTCATCGGCGAAGAAGGCGCTAAACAACCGCTACTTGACCACGGCTTTACCTTGACCGGATTGTATGAATTGAACGATGACAAAGACAATCCCAATATGGGCGCCGATATTGTGGTTTGCGGTAAAGACAGCACCCTGTCATGGGACAAATTGGCAACGGCGACGCTGAATATCCGCGCCGGCGCGCAATTCATCGGCACCAATGCCGACACTACGTTGCCGACGGAACGCGGTCTTACTCACGGCAACGGCGCAATTCTGGCCGCACTGCAAGCGGCTACAGGTATAACGCCTACGATTATCGGCAAGCCCGAGCCGATCATCTACCAGCAAGCCTTGGCTCTACTCGGCGTCGATCCCGAGCAAACGGTGGCGATCGGCGACCGGTTGGAGACGGATATTCTTGGTGCGGTTCGCACCGGCATTCGCAGTCTGATGGTGTTGTCGGGCGTGTCTACCGAGGAAGATTTTAAAACCACCGATTATCAACCGACTTGGGTAATGCCGGACATTCGCGACGTGACTCAAGCCTTAAAAAACTGACTGTTGCAGCAAAACCCTTAAACCTACCGGAGTCATTGCCATGAAAAAATTCATCGATACGGTTGATAATCTGCTTGACCAAAGCCTGCGCGGCTTTGCCAAAGCCCATGCCGACATCGTTCAGCTCAATGCCCAGCCGCATTTCGTCAGCCGCATAAAACCTGCCGCCCCCGGCAAGGTTGCGCTGATTTCCGGCGGCGGTTCCGGGCATGAGCCTTTACATAGCGGCTTTGTCGGAGCGGGCATGTTGGATGCCGCGTGTCCGGGCCAAGTATTTACCTCGCCGACTCCCGACCAAATGCTGGCGGCGGCGCAAGCGGTGGAAAACGGCGGCGGGGTTTTATTTATTGTCAAAAACTATGCCGGCGATGTGATGAATTTTGAAATCGCCTCGGAAATGCTGGATTGCCCGAACGCAACGGTATTGGTGTGCGACGATGTGTCTTTCCCGAAAAGCCATAGCACCGGGCGGCGCGGCGTTGCCGGCACCTTGATTGTCGAAAAAATCGTCGGCGCGGCGGCGGAAGCGGGAGCGGATTTAGCGGCTTGTAAGGCCTTGGGCGACAAAGTCAATCAGGTTACTGCATCGATGGGCGTGGCCTTAAGCAGTTGCACCGTGCCTGCGTTGGGCAAGCCTACTTTTGATATTGGCGACAATGAAATCGAAATGGGCGTGGGCATTCATGGCGAACGCGGACGCGAGCGTATCGCCATCCGTAGCGCCACTGAAATTGTCGATTATCTGGCCGGCATTATCGATGACGACCTGAAACCGCAACAAGGTCAAGCGGCGTTATTGCATATCAACGGCTTCGGGGCGACGCCGTTGATGGAGTTGCATTTGATTTACGAACTGGCATCCTTGTTCTGGGAAAAACGCGGCCTTAACATCTGCCGCTCGCTGGTCGGCAACTACACCACATCGCTGGATATGGCGGGTTGCTCGATCACTTTGAGTTTGCTTGACGACGAGCTGATCCGCTGGTGGGATGCGCCCGTCCATACCGCAGCCTTACGCTGGGGTTGTTAACTGTTCCGTCAATACGTCGACCAGCGCGCAAATCATTAACTGACTGGTTTTAGCGCCGGCATCGATATGCCCGCGGCTGCGCTCTTCCAGAAAAGAAGCGCGGCCTTTGGTCGCCAGCATATCTCGGGTGGACTCCATGCCCGCTATCGCTGTTTGAGCGATATTTGCCAATGCTTCGGGCAAGGCAAGCGAATTCGCGGCGGCTTGGCGCAAACTTGCCGCTACCGGAATCAACACATCCAACATCGTTTTTTCGCCTGCGTCCGCTTTGCCCCGCTGTTTTACCGCATCCACGCCGCTGCTGAATATCTCGGCAAACGTTGGTAAATCCAGCGGCCGTTCACGAGCCGCTTTGCTCATCGCAACAAACAATGTGCCGTATAAAGAGCCTGACGCGCCGCCGACCGCGGTCATCATGGTCATGCCGATTTTCTGCCAAGCCGCCGCCCAATCAAGTTGGGCCAATTCGTCGCTTTGAGCTGCCAGCGCCTTAATGCCGCGTTGCAGATTAGTCACATGATCGCCGTCGCCGATAGCTTGATCCAGAGCCGTCACTGCTTCGGCGTTGGTTTCGATGGCGTTATCGATTGCCTGAATCAGGCGGGGTAATAAGGCTGGAACAAGTTGCATGGTATCCTCCAAAAAGTCATTAGGGTGGTGCGCAATATCGGGCCTTACAGCTTGGCTTTAACGATTTGATAAACTTCTTCGGCGGCAACTTCAGCGCCGTCTAAAATTGTTTCCAGCTCCGCTAATTGGGCGTCGGCGAAAGAGCGGTCTTTAAGGCTTCCGGCATTAATGTAAACATTTAACGCGGCGCTTTTTAGCGCGCCATAACCCGCCATAACCGCAACGCCCGCATCGCTGATGACGCCTATATTGCCTTTTTCCGCGGCAATTCGGCTCAAGGCAATGGTTTTTGCGCAAGCACGCGCACAGTTTAAAGGCACGACGGTCGCTTCTTTTAATGCAGCCTGGATGGCCTCGCTACGCGTTGCTTTTTCTTCGTCCGAATCTTTCGCCAAGCCGTAGGTCGCCATTAAACGCTCAAAAACCTCAACGTCGGCTTTTATCAGGCCGGTCAGCGTTTCACGCAGGGCTTCCGATTGTTCCAATAAGGCCTGCATTTCAGCTTCGACTTCGGCATATTTGGGTTTGCCTATAGTTAAATTGCAAACCATGCTGATTAAAGCCGCCGCCTGCGCGCCCATAACCGCGGCCGCGCTACCGCCGCCGGGCGTTGGCGCTTTAGCGGCCAAGCCGTCAAGAAAGTCCTGAATTGATTTATCTTTTATTTCATCCATTGTTTTATGTCTCTGTTATTAATCTAGTCGGCTATCGCCTTTTTCATCTACTTCCAAGAAGCCTTTGCCAAATGGCCTGACATGGTATTTTGAAAGGCATAACCCTGATTAGCAAGCAATTTATCTAAGTTAGTAGGCCTGAATAAGTTAGCCCGGCGATAGCCAGGGCTGGCGTTTTCGGCCTACAGCTGATTTTAAAACAAGCACTTAGGCAGCTCGCAATAAATACGCAGCCGCTCCGAAGAGTTCCCCCGCTCCGGCATTGCGTAACGCCGGAGCGGGGGAACTCTGGCAAGGGGATTTTTATTGCGAGCAGTTGCCTTGGTCATTAACCGAACTTAAAAACGCGGCATATTCGATTATATGGATTAAAAAGATTAAATCGCTTAAATCGATTAAATCGATTGACTGAAATCGATATGGGCGCTAAAATTTTTTCCAAGGTCTTCGATTGGCTGTAGTCGTATCGACGGCGCGTTACTGAATAGTGTTAATCAAGAAACACTGGGGAAATTGCACTATGGAAGAATTGATGAAATTTTATCGAGACGGTGACTGGCCGGGATTTCTGTTATCGGCGTGTTGCATATTAGGACTGCTAATCGTCGCGACAGTCGGCGGCTTTACGATGAGCGCCCGGATCATGGCAGTTGGTTTTATCGTCATCGTTGCCGGCTTATATTTCTGGAGCCGTGTCCGGTACCGGATGTCGCTGAAAATGCTCGAGCAAGGTTTGCGTGAAACTTTGCAGCAGGAAAACGATCAGAAAATCAAGGCAGTGCAGGATATGCACCATGAAGAGGTGGTGCAGGTCTGCGCCGATCGCATTGAGCTGGAGAGGGCGCGGACCGAAACATTACTGGCCGATTTGGCGCAACGCTTCGAGGTTTTATCGCAACATATGGGCGAGCAGGATAAGGAAAAGCCCATCCAGGCTGAGCACGTTTCTGTCGAAACACGAATTGCCGATTTGGCACAAGGTGTCGATGCTTTGATAAATCGTTTTGATCGGCATTCGGCAGACGCAAAAAATCAACAACAGGGCATAGACGGACTGGATTCACTCTGTCAAAAAGTACTGCCTATCTGGTCGAGTCACGTTGAGATGGCCAGGATGCATACCGAAGAATCCATCGCTGAATTGGCGCAACGTTTCGACGCTCTGTCGAAACGTTTGGATGCAGCCGTCATGGCTTCTCAAAATACGGTGGAAGGCGATAAGGATTCATCCGGCGGCATTGTTAATTTATTGCAGGGCAGCCAGTTGGAGTTAGGCAGCATTACCAACGCTCTGGGCGCTTCGCTGGAAGAAAAGGATAAATTGCTGCGAGCCATCGAAGAGTTGTCCGGCTTTACCGAGCAACTGAGCAAAATGGCCGGGGAAGTCAGCACTATTGCCGGTCAGACTAATCTGCTGGCGCTGAACGCCGCGGTCCAGGCGGCGCGAGCCGGGGAAGCCGGGCGCGGCTTTTCGGTAGTCGCGGACGAGGTGCGGAAACTGTCGCATTCGTCAGGCGATGTCGGCAAAAACATTACCGAGACCATCAAGTCTGTCAACGAGGCGATTGAAGACACCTTAACGATTTCCCGTAAATTCGCCCGGCAAGACCAACAAACTTTGGCTAATGCGGAGCGGATTATTGCCTCGGTATTAACGCGCTTTAGCCATGCCGTGGCCGGATTGTCAGGCTCAGAGGAACTGTTACGCAGCGAAAACAAAGCCATCAACTATGAAATAGCCAATGTTTTTGTCGCCTTACAGTTTCAGGATCGGGTCAACCAGATTCTGACTTTGGTCAGCGACGATTTGAATAAGCTGGAACAGCATTTGAACGAGCTTAACAATGAACAAGCCATCGAAGGATTATCCCGTTCGGTGGATGCGGAGCAATGGCTGGAAGAGCTGGCCATGACTTACACCATGGAGCAGCAGCTTGCCGCACATGAAGGTGCGAACACTGGCATCAACACCCGGCAAACCAATATTACATTTTTTTGAGGACACGACCATGACCAAAACAATACTGTTTGTAGAAGATTCAAATTCTGTCAGGACGGTGATGAAAAGCGCTCTGACCCGTGAAGGATACGAGGTGATTGTCGCTTGCGACGGCGAGGACGCCTTGACCAAACTGGACGGCACAAAAATACACCTGATTATCAGCGACGTGAACATGCCCAATATGGACGGCCTGACTTTTGTAAAGACCGCGAAAAAACTGCCGGCTTACCGGTTTACGCCGATCATCATGCTGACCACCGAAACCCAGGAAGCGAAAATGAACGAAGGTAAAGCCGCCGGCGTTAAGGCCTGGATCGTTAAGCCTTTTCAGTCCGCGCAATTGCTGGCTGCGATTGCGCAGCTTATCCAGGCGTAAACCTAAGCACGGCGAAAATCCGGCAGTCGGAAATAGTTTTTATCTGCCGGGCAGTTACCATTTTTTCCGGTGCAAACGACAGGAGCATCCGATGGCGAATGTGAACAATAAAAATCAGCCTAGCGGCCGCATCGCCATAGTCGGTGAATTGACTATTTATACCGCTATGGAATTGAAAGATAAATTGCTGACCGGTCTATCCGCGGCTGAAGAACTGGAGCTGGATCTAGCCGAAGTAGGCGAAATCGATGCCGCCGGCTTGCAGTTGCTGGTAATGATAAAACGGGAGGCGGCGGCTTTAGGCAAGGATTTGCACTTTACCGGCCACAGTCAGGTGGTGTTGGAGCTTCTGGATTTATCCGGTTTAGCCGGTTTTTTCGGCGATCCGTTGCTGATTGTCCGCAAGCCTATAGATGAAGGTAAATCGATATGATTCCAGACGAATATTTACAAACCTTCGTGGTTGAATGCAGGGAACTGCTCGAACAAATGGAAGAAGCCCTGTTGATCGTGGAGCAGGCCGCGGACGATGCTGAAATTATCAATGCCATTTTCCGGGCCGCGCATACCATTAAAGGCTCGGCCGGTATGTTCGGTATCGAGCCTATCGTGGTCTTTACCCATGCCGCGGAAAGCGTTTTAGACCAGGTGCGTAGCGGTGATATAGCGATGTGTTCGGTATTGGCGGCCTTGTTTATTGAAGTCCACGATCATTTGAGCATATTGATTAATCATATTGCCGAAGGTACGCAGCCAACGGGCGAAACCGATGTTCAGGGTAAAAGCTTAGTCGAACGGCTGGAAGCTTATTTGCATCCGGCCGTGGCGAATCAGGCGGAAGTGCCGGTAGTTCACCAGGCAAAACTGGAGCGGGAAGAAAGCGAAGCGGTCGGCACCGACCATTGGCATATATCCTTGCGCTTTGGACTAGAGGTATTCAGGAACGGCATGGACCCGTTTTCGTTCATACGCTGTTTGTCTTCCTTAGGCAATATCGTGCACTTGGAGACTATCATCGACGGCATTCCCGCCGCCGACCGGATGGACCCCGAATCCTGCTATTTGGGTTTCGAAATCAGTTTCAGCAGCGATGCCGACAAGCTTGCCATTGAGAGCATTTTTAATTTTGTCCGTGGCGACTGCCTGATCCGCATCCTGCCGCCGCGCAGCAAAATCAGCGGTTATCAACAGTTGATACAGGAATTGCCGGAAGAAGAGATGCGGCTGGGCGAGATCCTGGTCAGGTGCGGCACCTTGACGCAAAAGGAATTGGAACACGTGCTGCGCCTTCAATTAGAACACGTCGATAATCCGCAACGGCCGATCGGCGAAGTCTTGGTCGAACAGCAGCTGGTCAGGCCTCCGGTAGTCGAAGCCGCGCTGGAAAAACAACAGCAGGTTAAAGACAGCAAAAAAAACGAAGCCAATTTGATCCGCGTCGATGCCGATAAACTCGACGAACTGATTACCTTGGTGGGCGAACTCATTATCGCCGGCGCAGGCACTAACCTGATCGCCCGGCGCGCCAAAATGGCGGACCTGATCGAATCCACCGCGACCTTGTCGCGCTTGGTCGAAGAAGTCCGCGACTCCGCGTTGGCGCTACGCATGGTGCCTATCGGCGGTATTTTCAGCCGGTTCCAGCGCGTGGTGCGCGATGTCAGCAAAGAGTTGGGTAAAGACATAGACCTGGTTATCAGCGGCGCGGATACCGAACTTGATAAAACCGTCGTCGAAAAAATAGGCGACCCGCTGACCCACCTGGTGCGCAACTCCATCGATCACGGCATCGAAGCCGCCGATTTGCGTATCGCCAGAGGTAAACCTGCCAAAGGCACGCTTAAACTCAACGCTTATCATGACGCCGGCAGTATTGTCATCGAAGTTAGCGACGACGGCGGCGGCTTGAACAAAGAAAAAATTCTGAGCAAAGCCATCGAACGCGGACTGGTGTCCGAGGGGGCGAATCTAAGCGATAAAGAAATCTACAGCCTTATTTTCGAAGCCGGATTTTCCACCGCCGATACCGTCAGCAATCTGTCCGGCCGAGGCGTCGGTATGGACGTGGTGCGCCGCAACATTCAGGGCTTACGCGGCACCATCGATCTGGACAGCATAGAAGGCCAAGGCAGCACCATCCGCATCCGCCTGCCGCTCACCCTGGCTATTATCGATGGTTTTATGGTCGGCGTCGGCAACGCCACCTTCGTCATTCCGTTGGACATGGTGGTTGAATGTATCGAATTAAGAGCCTGGGCCGACGATGAAGGGGACGGGCAATACCTCAACCTGCGCGGCGAGGTGCTGCCGTATCAACGCTTGCGCGACCACTTCGATATAGAAGGCGATAGGGTGCAACGCGAAAATGTTGTCGTGGTGCGTTATGGCGAGCATAAGGCCGGCTTGGTCGTGGATAAGCTGATGGGCGAGTTTCAGACGGTAATCAAACCCTTATGCAAGCTGTTCAAAGGCGAAAAGAGTATAGGCGGCTTTACCATTTTAGGTACGGGGGAGGTTGCGTTGATTGTCGATGTGCTGGGCTTGATGCAGCAAGTCGTCGGTCGAGAAGTCGCTGTGTTGGGGTAATGAGTTCGAGCTTGTTGATCTTGGGCAAGCAATTTTTTGATTTTGAAAGTGCATCGTTCCCACGCTCCGGCGTGGGAATGCAGTGGTAGACGCTCCAGCGTCCCGCAACGCTGGAGCGTTGCAGACTGAATTCCCACGCCGGAGCGTGGGAACTATAAATCAAACCCTTATGCAAGCTGTTCAAAGGCGAAAAGGGCATAGGCGGCTTTACCATTTTAGGTACGGGGGAGGTTGCGTTGATTGTCGATGTGCCGGGCTTGATGCAGCAAGTCGCCGGTCGAGAAGTCGCTGTGTTGGGGTAACGGGTTCGACTCGGTTGATCTTGGGCAAGCAGTTTTTTGATTTTGAAAGTAGGGGTGTAAATATGTTTAAGAATATGAAAATAGGCCAGCGTCTGGGCTTGGGCTTCGGTTGTGTATTGGCACTGATGTCGATACTGATCATTATCGGTATCGACAGTATGGCGAATATCAATGGACGACTGGAAGGCATCGTCAATGATAATAATGTCAAAGTTTCCCTGAGCGTGGACTTGCGTGGAACCGTGCGCGACGTATCTATCGCAGTGCGCAACGTGGTGCTGATTAGCGAACAGTCCGGGATGCAGGAGGAAATCAAACGGATTGAAACTCAGTATAAGAAATACGACGAGCTCGAAGCTAAACTGACTGACATGGTCAAGAGCGAGCAAGGTATGGCTATCCTGACCAAAATCAAGCAGAGCGAAGCCGAAACCACGCCACTCATCAAAAAAGCGGCTGAATTGGCTTTGGTCGGTAAGAATCAGGAGGCTGTCGCGGTGTTGCTCAAAGACGTGCGCCCCAAGCAACAGCTTTGGCTGGATTGTTTGGACGAAATGAAGGATTTCCAGGACAAAAGCAGCAGGAAAGATGCCGAGGATGCAGCCCAAGCTTACGCCCAGGCACGATTTTTGATGTTTATTTTGGGCGGCGCGGCCATAATTTTTGGAGCACTCATCGCCTTCTGGATTACCCGGGGCATTACCCGTCCTATCGGCATGGCTATGGATGTCGCACAAAAGATTGCCGAGGGCGACCTGACCGCCACTATTGTCGTGACCGGCAAGGATGAAACAGGGCTTTTGCTGATGGCGATGAAGAATATGGCCGATACCCTGAAGAGTATGCTGGCCGACATTGATGTCTTGGTCAAGGCGGCAACGGACGGCGAACTCGATACACGGGCCGAGGCAAGCAAATACCAAGGCGATTTTCGTAAACTGGTGGTCGGCATCAACCGGACGCTGGATGGCGTGATCGTTCCTTTGAACGAAGCGGTCGGCGTGCTGAAGGAAATGGAACAAGGCGACCTGACTAAAACCGTTGACGGCGATTATAAGGGCCAGCTCAAGGATTTTAAGGACACCATTAACAACACCATCGACAAACTTTCGCAAGTCATTAGCGAAGTTTACGGCGCCGCCGCCAATATCGCCTCGGCCAGCGAGGAGGTTTCTTCCACCGCTCAAAACATGAGTCAGGCAACCAGCGAGCAGGCGGCCAGCGTCGAGGAAACCAGTGCTTCGGTGGAACAGATGTCGGCATCGATCAACCAAAACACCGAAAACGCCAAAGTCACCGACGGCATGGCTACCCAGGCCAGTAGCGAAGCGGTGCAAGGCGGCGCAGCGGTCAAACAGACGGTGAGCGCGATGAAGACTATCGCCGGTAAAATCGGCATCATCGACGATATTGCCTACCAAACCAATTTGCTGGCTTTGAACGCGGCGATTGAAGCGGCTCGGGCCGGTGAGCACGGCAAAGGCTTCGCTGTGGTTGCCGCCGAGGTGCGTAAGCTGGCCGAGCGCAGCCAAATTGCCGCGCAGGAAATCGGCGAACTCGCCGAAAGCAGTGTGGAAATGGCTGAAAGCGCCGGTAAGTTATTGGATACTATCGTGCCTTCGATCAAAAAAACTTCGGATCTGGTACAGGAAATAGCGTCGGCTTCCGAAGAACAGTCGGCCGGTGCGGGACAAATCAATACGGCGATGGACCAGCTGAACCAGATTACCCAGCAAAATGCCAGTTCATCGGAAGAGTTGGCCGCGACTTCGGAAGAGATGAGCGGGCAGGCGGCGCAACTACAGGAGCTGATGGCGTTTTTTACCGTGGCGACTGGTGCCGCTAAGGTATCGGCGGCGGCTAAAACCAAGCCTTTTAAACCTGCGCTTAGAAAAACAGGTGCGGTAAAACAGGCGCCTAACGAAGTCGAATTCGTAAGATTTTAGGAGGCCAGGATGAATGCAATCAGTCAAACGGTAGCCGCAACCGGCATCCAGGCGTCGGAAGAAGCTCAGCAATATCTTACTTTTATGTTGAGCGGTGAAACCTATGCCGTAGGCATACTTCGCATCAAGGAAATCATTCAATACGGCCAGCTGACCGAAGTGCCGAGGATGCCGGATTTTATCCGCGGCGTTATCAACCTGAGGGGGGCGGTGGTGCCGGTGATTGACTTGAGCGCACGATTCGGCAAGCCGCCCACTTCGATAGGACGGCGCAACTGCATCATTATTATCGAAGTGGCGCTGGCAGAGGAAACCCAGCATGTCGGCGTGATGGTCGATGCGGTGAACGCCGTGTTGGAAATTCCCGCCAATGAAATCGAACCGACGCCGACATTCGGCGCCCATATCCGCGCGGACTTTATTGCCGGTATGGGCAAGATCAACGGCAAGTTTGTTATCATTCTAAATATTCAGCATGTGCTGTCGATGGATGACATGGCTACATTGGCTACTATGGGTTCCGCTTCGGCTGTCGAGTCGACGCAGGCCGGGTGATTCGGTCGATTGCCATGCCGCGCCGCTGCGCGAGAATGCAGCGGTGTAGGGTATGCTATGTGTACCGGTGAATGCCTGTAGATTGTTGCCCGAAAGCCGAATGGCGGAGCAATACAATATAGATACCTCAGTTGATAAAGCGACGCAAAGCCCTCTCCTGCTGGAGAGGGTTGGGGAGAGGAGAATAAAAACAACTATTTATATCCCCCTCATCCCAACCTTCTCCCTCAAGGGAGAAGGAGCCGGTACTTGTGTAGATACTTATGCCTTGAGGGAGAAGGAGCAAATGTCACTCTGATTAGCTGCGGACTCTATAATTTCGTAGGCCAATTGCCGTTTTTACTCCGATACGCGTGAAAAAACGTAGGCGCTTATCAAGCATTTGGCTTTGATTCACACAAGGCATTTTGTTATTTCAAAGTTGTACGTTGTCAAAGCGTGCCGAGAGTAGGATTAAACAGTTTATGAACGAATTAAAAGCTATCGCGGAAATCAATGAGGAGATCAAGAGCATTGTTTACGCGGCGGAAAATATCAGCCTGACGGCGACTAATGCGATGCTGGTCGCGAGGCAAGCGGGCTTTAATGCGGTAGGCTTCAGTGTGGTAGCGCGCGAGTTGCGGATGTTTAGCGAGAAGATGGCGATGGCGATGCAAGAGCTATCCCAGTTGATTTATCGGCAGGTATTGGTGACCGCTAATAAGCGCAATCGATTGCGTAGCGTGACGACGCTTACGCGAACCGCATCTTATGGCGACTTGGCGCAGCTCCGAATCGCTTCGGCATCGGCGCGTAGCCAGGCCGATGTCAATGAAATGGAGCGGCTGATTGCGAGCACGCTACGCGAATTGCAGGTTGCGATGAAACGCACCGCAAAGCAATGCGCTACCGGCATAGTGATTGCGCGTTCGGCCGCCATTGAGGCGGCTCATGGCGGCGCTATGACGGCGGTATTGCGCCAGATTGCACAAGGCGTGGAGGGCGTTGTCGACACTATTGCCGAGCGCGTCGAGAAACTTGAAGTACGACTTAAAGAGGCAGGGATATGAAAAAAGCAACAATTATTTATCAATCCGGTCAGCACCAATGGATTGCCGTAGCGCGCGACCCGGAGCGGCCTAATTATTTGATCGATACCAACGAATATTTGATTACTGACGGTACTACCGCGTTGTTGACCGATCCGGGCGGCTCGGAGATTTTTTCAATGGTGTTCGCCGCTATTTGTGAAGCGTTCGACCCGGCGAACATAGGCGTGCTGTTTGCGTCGCATCAGGACCCGGATATTATTTCGTCGTTGTCCTTGTGGCTGGATTTTAATCCCGAACTCAAATGCCATCTCAGCCGATTGTGGACAACCTTTGTTCCGCATTTTGGCGGCACCGACGAAACCTTTATCACGATTCCCGATCAAGGCGCGGTGATTGCCGTCGGCAAGTTGAAGCTGCGCAGCGTACCGGCGCATTACCTGCATTCTTCCGGCAATTTTCATTTGTATGACGAGGCCGCGAAGTTGTTTTTCTCGGGCGACATCGGCGCGGCGATGCTGCCGGAAGACATGAACGCTTTATTCGTCAAGGATTTCGATCGCCACATTCGCTATGCCGAGGGTTTTCACCGCCGCTGGATGGGTTCGCCGGAGGCCAAGCGCCTATGGTGCGAGCGCGTGGCGGCGATGGACATCGATATGCTCTGTCCGCAGCATGGCGCAATTTATCAGGGCAAGGATGTAGAGCGCTTCATCAATTGGTTTTCTGAGTTGCAAGTAGGTTCCGGGCTGGTATGAAACAGTGCAGACGCTTGGCTGCAACGGTGGATGCGGCCCCCTCGGACAGCATAAATTTTTACAGTATGGAGTCCGAAGTGAATAAATCGACATCGTTACCGCGCTCCGGCGTGAGAATGCCTAAGTACCGCTCTAGCGGTACGGGACGCCGGAGCGTCCTTCACTGCATTCCCACGCCGGAGCGTGGGAACGATAGCCGTATCTATAAAAGGTATGAACAATGACCGCATCTGCGCCGCTCAAATCCAATACTGCCGCCGTAGTGCTGCACGAGAAGGAATTCGCCCAATTTCGCGAGCTGATCTACCGCATCGCCGGCATCAGCATGTCGTCCGCCAAGAAACCGTTGGTGGCCGGTCGGCTGGCAAAGCGGCTCAGGCACTACGGGCTGACGAGTTATGGCGAATATTTTCAAATGATCACCGCGAACAACGGCAAAACGGAACTGCAAATGGCGGTGGACTTGCTGACCACTAACGAAACGCACTTCTTCCGCGAACCCAAACATTTCGATTTTCTGCGCCGCTACATTGTGCCGGAGAGGCAACCCGGTAAAACCTTGCGTGTCTGGAGTGCCGCCTGCTCCAGCGGCGAAGAACCCTACAGTATTGCGATGCTGCTGGATGAGGTATTGAATGGCGCGCCGTGGGAAATCGTTGCCTCCGATCTTAGCACCCGAGTGCTGGAAAAGGCGCGTAGCGGTCTTTTTCCCATAGAACGCATGCCGGAAATTCCCCCGCATTATTTGTCGAACTACTGTCTTAAAGGCACCGGCTCCCAGCAGGGGACATTGCTGATTGAGCGCAAACTGCGCGAACGCGTACGGTTCATACACTATAACCTTACCGAAACACCGCCGAAACTGGGCGAGTTCGATGTGATATTTTTGCGCAATGTGATGATTTACTTCGATCAGGACACCAAACGCCAAGTTGTATCGCGGTTGCTGTCGCTGCTGCGTCCCGGCGGGCATTTTTTGATCGGCCATTCGGAGACCTTGAACGGCATCAACGAAGACGTGCGCCTGGTGCAGCCGGCCGTTTACCGGAAATTATGAAATGATAAGACCTTTGCATCCGATGGAGATATTTCTCCAACCCGGAGATCATTACTTCGCCGACCGGGATACCCGTATCCGGACCGTGTTGGGTTCCTGTGTCTCGATAACCTTTTGGCACCCTCAACTGCTGGTCGGGGGGATGTGTCACTACCTGCTGCCGCAGCGAGGCCGGGAACACCGGGCGGATGACTGGCCGGTGCCGGACGGGCGTTATGCCGATGAGGCGATGGCGTTGCTGGTGGAGAGAGTCGATGCCGTGGGCTCGCCCTATAAGGACTATCAGGTCAAGCTATTTGGCGGCGGCAATATGTTTCCGAGGATGCATTCAGCCAATATGTCCCGAATCGGCGACCTTAATGTGCAGGCGGCGCGGCGCTTGGTAAAGCAATACGGCTTCAGTTGCGTAGCCGAGCACTTGGGCGATATCGGACACCGCTCTGTGATTTTTGAAGTGTGGAGCGGAGAAGTTTGGGTTAAGCATAGTCATGTGTTATCGATAACCGGGCAAGGCGCTATGAACAGGAGGCTGGGGTGATTCGGATCAAGGTGATGATAGTGGATGATTCCGCCGTGGTGCGGCAGGTATTGACTGCAAATTTGGCGCAAGATCCGGGGATTGATGTGATCGGCGCGGCTGCCGATCCGGTATTCGCGATGGCGAAAATGCACAAGCAATGGCCCGATGTGATTGTGCTGGACGTGGCAATGCCGCGCATGGACGGCATTACCTTTTTGAAAAAGCTGATGGCCGAACGGCCGACGCCGGTGGTGATTTGTTCCACCCTCACCGAGAAAGGCGCGGAAACCACTATGCAGGCTTTGGCGGCGGGAGCGGTGAGTATCGTCACCAAGCCTAAAGTAGGGCTCAAGCAATTTTTGCAGGAGGATTCGGAAAGCCTGATTGTTGCGGTCAAAGCCGCCGCTCGCGCCAATCTGCGCCGATTGGGCGCATCGCCGGCGGCAGTGCCGGTACCGGCCAAATTAAGCGCCGATGCCATTCTCCCGGCCGGCTTCCACGCGATGGCCGAAACCACCGACCGAGTCGTCGCGATCGGCACTTCCACCGGCGGTACGCAGGCGCTGGAACTGATGCTGACCGATTTACCGCGAGTTTGTCCCGGCATTGTTATCGTACAACATATGCCGGAGAAATTTACCGGCGCTTTTGCCGCTCGGCTGAATAATCTATGCCGGATTGAAGTGCGCGAAGCCGTTAACGGCGACCGGGTGTTGCCGGGACGCGCGCTGATTGCACCGGGGGGGCGGCACATGATGCTCAAGCGTAGCGGTGCGCAATACCATGTTGAGGTGGTGACAGGGCCTCCGGTCAGCCGTCATTGCCCGTCGGTGGATGTGTTATTTCGCTCGGTCGCCAAGTGCGCCGGCAAGAACTCGCTGGGCATCATCATGACCGGCATGGGCGATGACGGCGCTAAGGGACTGAAAGAAATGCACGATATGGGCGCGAGTACCCTGGGCCAGGATGAAGACAGTTGTGTGGTGTATGGGATGCCGAAAGAAGCGGCAAAGCTGGGCGCGGTGGACAGGGAGCTGCCGCTAACCCGGATTGCCGGTGCGATTGTAGCGTTCTGGGATGGCGGTGTGCGAGGTCAATAGTGTTGAGTTAAGGCCCATCCGTTCGCGGAGTTTGCGGCGGTTTATTTTTTTTGCAAGTCGGGCTTACGGATTGGATAGTTCCCACGCCGGAGCGTGGGAACGATAGCACGATAGCACGATAGCAAAGGCGCGCACGGCGGGTCCTACGGCGGTTCACTTGTTATAACTATAAAAGCTTTGTTTTGTATGGAGTTTCCTTAGCTTAATGGCAGCGATGCCGGAGCGCGGCTACGATAGCAATTTTAAATTATTGATTAAGCTATAAAATTAAATGTCAAATACAGTAGCGCCGGAAGATGATTTGAACAGTATAAATTTGATGCCGCCCGTAGGCGCTTTTCAGCAATGGCTGCCTTGAGCACTACCGAACCCAATTAATTAATGAGGAATTTTTCCATTATGGCAAGTAACGATAATAAGCCTTATCTAACACCGAGCGAAGCCGCAAAGTTATTGATGGTCTCGCCGATCACAGTACGCGCCTGGGCGCAAAAAGGTTTGCTGCCTTCCGAGACCACGCCGGGCGGGCACCGTCGTTTTCTGCGCGAGAGCGTGGAACAGTTCGCCAAACAGTGCAAAACGGCGCCGCAACGTAACAATTTACGGGTGCTGGTTGTGGACGACGACAAGCAGGTGGCCGGATTTCTGGTCGAATGGCTGACCGGCTTGGACTACCCGTTTATTGTCGATAGCGCCAATGACGGCTTTGCGGTCGGCAGTAAAGTGCATACCTTCGAGCCGGACATCATTCTGCTGGATTTGATGATGCCGGGACTGGATGGCTTTGCCGTCTGTCGCCAGATCAAAGCCGACCCGGATACCAAGGATATTCGGGTGATAGGGATGACCGGCCATCCGAGTCCGGAAAACGTGCACCGCATCCTCGACGCGGGCGCTGAAAGCTGTATTGCCAAGCCGGTGGATACCGAGTTTTTGCTTGAGCAGTTGAAAGCCGACTGGTCATGACCGGCCGCCTGTCAACCTTTATCTTCCCATAGTGTAATTAAATAGCTGATGGATAAGCGTATGACTCTCGCCGTATCCGGCGTGTTGACCAATATGAACCGCCTCTGGGTGTTGCTGGCAGTGTTGTCGGCGATGGCTATTCCGTTTTTTTTAACGTCCGGGGCTTATTTTGTGATGTCGCCGCGCGACTTTTTGCCTTTGCATACGGCATTGGAGTCGTCCTCGGTTCTGGTCGCTTTCATGATATTCGGCGTGATTTGGCATAGTGTGTCGCCAACCCGTTCAGCCGGCATAACGTTATTGGGCTGCGCGATGCTGGCCGCTGGCGTACTGGATTTCGGCCACACCCTCTCTTACAACGGAATGCCTGATTTTGTGACGCCGTCTTCGCCCGAAAAAGGTATCGCCTTTTGGCTGGCGGCTCGGTTGACTGTCGCAACCGGGCTTTGTGTCGCATCGTTCATGTCTACCGCTCCACTGCGTAAGCAGCAGACTGTTTATATACAGCTATTCGGTTTTACTTTGTATGTCTTGGTAATCTACTGGTTAGTGCTGTTTCATCAAGCCGAGCTGCCGCATACTTTTATTGAAGGTCATGGCTTAACCGAATTTAAGGTGGCCTGCGAATGGGGGATTATTAGTCTGCTGGTTATTGCCGCAGGTCGTTTTTGGCTGCGCATTCGCAATACCGATACTCACAATCTGGAAACTTATTTTTTTACCGCCGCGGTCGTTTTTATTATGAGTGAGCTGTTTTTTACTCAATACAAAACCACCAGCGACGCTTTTAATGTCTTAGGCCATCTTTATAAAATTATCGGTGATTTTCTTCTTTACCAAGCCGTATTTGTGAGCACTATTGAGGCTCCTTATCATGAAATCGAACGGCAGAAAGCCAGGTACCGTCAATTATTCGAAAACATGACCTCTTGCGGCGTAGTTTACCAAGCGGTTGATAACGGTAACGACTTTATTTTTATGGAAATTAATCACGCCACGGAACGCATTGAAAAAATGAGCCGGGATCGCTTCATCGGCAGGCGGGTGACGGAGCTTTTTCCGGGCGTCGCCGATTTTGGGCTGCTCGATGTGCTTGCCAGGGTCTGGTTGACGGGGCAGCCTGAACATTTTCCGGTTAAATTCTATCGAGATGAGCGTATTGAAGGTTGGCGGGAAAACTACGTTTATCGCTTGCCCGACGGCAACATTGTTGCGGTCTATGAGGATATTAGCGAGCGCAAAGTGGCGGAGCAGGCGTTACGGGAAAGCGAGCGAAACTTTCGGGTCATTTTTGAAACTGCGGCCATCGGCATGGCTGAAGCGAATCCCATGACCGGCCAATTCACCCGCGTCAATATGAAGTTCTGTCAGATAACCGGTTATTCTGCGAAAGAGCTTCTAGCCAAGACCTTTACCATGATCACCCATCCGGATGACAGAGAAAAAAACATGGATGAATGGCGTCGCATGGCTCGCGGCGAGATAGCTGAATTCGTTATCGAAAAACGCTATATTCACAAAGACGGCCATGAAATCTGGGTGCATTTGAACGTAGTCGCCTACCGTGATGAAAACGGCAATATCTTGCGTACCTCGGCAGCTATTGCCGATATTACCGAGCGTAAAAAGGCCGAAGCCGACCGTCGTCGCTACGATCAGGAACTCAAGTCTATTTTCGACGCACTACCCGATTTTTACTTCCACTTAGGGGCGGACGGCACCATCCTCAGTTACCACGCTAATCCGGCAGCGGCAGAGGAGCTGTATGTGCCGCCGGAACAATTTCTCGGGCGGCGCATGATTGATGTTCTGCCCTCCGGGCTGGGCGAACTGTTTGCCGCCAAACTCAAGAAACAACGCAATAGCGGCAACATCGTTACTTTTGAATATCAGCTCTCGAAACCTGGCGGCGAGCTGTATTACGAGGCGCGTCTGGCGTCTATCGGCGATAGCGGGGATGTTATCGTGCTGGTGCGTAATATTGTCGAGCGTAAACAATTGGAGCAGCAATTACAGCAAGCGCAGAAAATGGAGATATTAGGCCAATTGACCGGGGGCATTGCCCACGACTTTAACAACATTCTGGCAACCGTTCTCGGTTACTCCAATCTTGCTTTGGAACGATGCGTTGTGGACCCTGGCGGCAAATTGGCCCGTTATCTGAAAGAAGTCATTTCCGCCAGCGAACGGGCCCGCGATCTGATTACCAAGATGCTTGCCTACAGTCGGAGTTCTTCGGGGGGAGCGAGTGAGCCTCTGGACATGAGCGTAGAGGTAGAAAAAGCGGTTGCCATGATATCGGTTGCTATTCCCGCCGGTATTGAAGTCGTCACGGATATTGAAACCTCTCTCCCTTCGGTGCGGATTGATCCGATTGACGTACAACAGGTGTTAATCAATCTCGCGGTTAATGCCCGCGATGCCATCGGCGAACAGGGGCGTATCGATATTACTTTGCGCAGAGCCAGGATTGAGCGCCAGGTCTGCGTCATTTGCCGCGATAATATAGACGGCGATTATGTGGTTTTGGAAGTAAAAGACAGCGGCGACGGCATTCCGGCCTCCATACAGCAGCGCATTTTCGATCCTTTTTTTTCCACCAAAGCGGTTGGCAAGGGTTCCGGGCTCGGACTCAGCATGGTGCAGGGCATCGTTATCAAAAACGATGCTCATCTGTTGTTGGAAAGCAGTTTTGAGCGAGGTACTTCTTTCCGGCTGTTATTTCCTTTTGCGGATACGGATGCGGATGCTTCAACCCTCCCCATGACTAAAGCGATTGCGCCTTTGACCACGCGTTGGCGTATTTGGGTGGTGGAAGACCAAGAGCCTTTAGCGGCTTATTACCAGGATCTGCTGCAAGAGCAAGGCTATCGGGTTACTGTTTTTACCGATCCGACCGAGGCGCTGTATGCTTTTCAAGTCGATTCGGACAGCATGGACCTGGTGCTCACCGACCAGACGATGCCGTATTTGAGCGGCGCCGAACTGGCTGTCGCTATGTTCGCGAGAAGGCCGGAACTACCGGTTATTCTGGTTACCGGTTATAGCGAGACGATAAATGCCGATGAAGCAAAACGCTTGGGTATTCGATGTTATTTAAATAAACCTGTAGACGGCAACAAATTGTTGGAAATACTGGAGACGGAGCTGTGCAACGACGGCTTAGCCTAAAGCGCCTGGATGCGGCGCAGCCTGTTCCACTATCTCCGGCAGTGAATTAAAAAAAGGGATGGATATGATTGAGAGTAACGAGCTGCACACGATGATTGCAGGCTACCCGTATCGGGTATTAATCGTCGATGACGATGCTGCACACAGGGCCTTGGAGCGGGAAATTTTACAGCCGCCCAAATATGCCGTTATCGAAGCGTCGTCAGGCGTCGAGGCATTGCAATTGCTGTCCACGCAAGCGTTCGATGTGGTGTTGTTGGATAAAAGGATGCCGGGCATGGACGGTGACGAGGTCTGTCGGCGTATCCGCACTGAGCTGGAACTGGAGCTGTTGCCGATTATCATGGTGACCGGCAATAGCGGTAGCGATGATTTGTCGCGTAGTTTACGGGGTGGAGCCGGCGATTTCATCGCTAAACCTTATTTGCCCGAAGAACTGATTGCCCGCCTTGATAGTGCGGTTAATCGCAAGCGTCTTACCGATCAGCTCGATAGCGCGGAATCCATGCTGTTCGCCCTCGCCCGCATGGTCGAGGCCAAGGATGAAAACACCGGCGACCATTGTTCCCGGCTCTCTCATATCAGCGTGGTACTGGGCCTGGCTCTCGGTTTGGCGCCGGAATATCTGATTGCTCTGCGTCGCGGCGGCGTCATGCACGATATTGGCAAATTGGGTATCCCCGATAGCATCCTGCTTAAACCCGGCCGGCTAAGCGAAGAGGAATGGTTAATCATGCGTCAGCATCCTGAAATCGGCGCTCGTTTGGTTAAGGATCTTAAAAGTATGCAGCTTACCCTGCCTATCATCCGCCACCACCATGAGCGTTGGGACGGTACAGGTTATCCCGACGGTTTGGCGGGCAAAAACATTCCGTTGCTGGCGCGGGTATTCCAGATTGCCGACATCTACGATGCATTAACCAATGAGCGCCCTTATAAGCCTGCGATGCGCCGAGAGCAGGTTATCGGCATATTGGAAGAGGAAGCGGCAATGGGTTGGCGCGATCCCGAACTCACGGCCGTGTTTGTCGATATTCTGCGGCAACGGCCTCAGGATCTTGAATTACCGCGCAGTCAGGATGACGACTTGGGCGCTAAGTTGTTTGCCGATATTGCCGGGACCAGCACCCTGGACTGGGACAGTAAAGGAATAAAATAATTTTCGTGCTCTTGTTACAGGAGCGCTTATCCTGTCCTTTCGGCCTGCAAGCATAAGTATCTACACAAGTACCGGCTCCTTCTCCCTTGAGGGAGAAGGTTGGGATAAGGGGGATATAAAGGGGCGTTTTTTATTCTCCTCACCCCAACCCTCTCCAGCAGGAGAGGGAGTTAGACCGCTTTGTAACTGTTTGTATTTATAATACAAAAAAGTTGTGTAGATGCTTATGGTCCGAAAGCTGGGAGGCTGCCGCATCGGCGGTACTTGCACGCTGCACCGGGCGGTGACCGGCTTTGCCAAGTTCCGCCGCCCCGTCCCGCGAAGCCGGCTTGGGAACGGCAAAATCTGTGACTCCACGCGTACAGATAGAAAATTATCAGTATATTTATATAAACATGAGATCGATAAAAACACATTTAACCGCCTCGCTATTGCTGTGTATTCTGCTGCCTACCGGATTGCTAGGCGGCATATCATGCTGGTTGGTGTACAACATTATTAAAGAAAATCGCATGGAGGATGTAGGCCAGGTAGCCGAGGTGCGTCACCAAGAAATACGGGCGTGGCTGGATGAAGCCGACGGGCGCGGCAAGGTCTTATTGGATAGCTTGGTCAAGAGTTGCCGCTACGGCGATGCCGGTATCAATGCGTGCGCCGCGGATAAATTGAAGCTGTTCGCGGACAGCAATCATGCTGTCGGCCTTAGCTTTCATTCAGGGCTGGACCCGGATCTCGCACTGGGTAGCGATGCCATTCCGTTGGCTGAATTCAGCCAACCGTTTAGGCCGGGCCAAATAGCGGCAACATCCGTCTCCAAAGTAAACGCAACGCCGTTGTTATCGCTAATCGCCGCCGATGTGGCATCCGGTTTCAGTGTGCTGATAACTTATCCTGGAAAGCAATTGCAGGATATTTTCGTTGGCTCCTCTGCACTGGGGCAATCCGGCGAAACCTTTCTAACCGATAATCGGGGATATTTCATCACCAAGCAGCGCTATCCTTCGCAACAAGGACTTAGCAAGCCTATTTCAACCATACCGATGCAACATTGTTTGGGTAACGAAAGCGGCGAAACGCTCGGTTTTGATTATCGCAATGCTGCTATTATCCATGGCTTCCGGTCCGTGCCGGAAATCGGCGGCGGTTGCATTATGGCGCATATCGATCAGTCGGAAGCGTTTGCGCCATTAATTCGGTTGTTGATGGAACTGGGCGTGGCGGCCTTCATTTTTGTTTGTTCCGCTTGGTTGTTGGCGATGATGATCGCCAAGGATATAGCAAAACCCATCATCGCCTTGGCGGATATGGCGCAAGCTTTGGCCAAAGGGGATTTCAGCCGACGGGCTTGCTCAACCAACTACCTTGAGGTTAATGCCTTAGCGCAGCTGTTTAATAGTATGGCCTTGCATCTGGATAATGCGCTTAGCCGGTTAAAAGCGTCCGAACAGGAGCTGGCGTTGCAAAACGATGAGTTGCAACGCTCTCATATTTTGCTGGAAGAATCCTTAGACCGTTATATAGATCTCTTTGACTTTGCTCCTGTCGGTTATTTGACTCTTACCGATACCGGCGTGATCACGGAAATTAATCGCACCGGCGCTCTGCTTCTGGGGGCCGATCGAGAGAAAATAATGTATCGCACTATTAGTTCGTTTCTTGCCCCGGAGGAACTCGATCATTGGCGCTTGCATAATTTGCGCATCTTGAAGCACAGCGAGAAATACAGTTGTGAAGTTGCCATTCATCGCGATGACGGCACATTTTTTTATGCGCTTTTGGATTGCCGGCGCCGGGATAATCCGACTTTTCCCATCGTTCGCGTCTCATTTACTGACATCACCGAGCGTAAACAATTGGAACGGCAACTACAGCAATCCCAGAAAATGGAAGCGCTGGGACAATTGACAGGAGGAATCGCCCATGATTTTAATAATATTCTGGCTGTCATGCTGGGCTATTCCAATTTGGCGCTGACTCGGTACGCCACGGATAAGGAGAGCGCACTGGCGCATTATTTGGGGGAGATCATCAAAGCGGGCGAACGGGCGCGCGATCTGGTGGCGAGCATGCTGACGTATAGCCGGAACCAAACCGATGAAGCGACCAGTGCTATGGCTCCCGCGCCTCTAGTGAAAGAAGCGATCAAAATGCTGGCCTCCACAATCCCGTCCAGCATTAAACTACAAGCGCAAATTGCCGACGATATTCCGGCTATTTACCTTAGCGCCGGGGAGTTGCATCAAATTGTGATGAACCTGGTTATCAATGCCAGAGATGCTATGTCCGAGCACGGATGTTTGGATATATGCTTGAGTAAACGGGTAGCAACATCGGCATTATGCAAGTCCTGTAAACAAACCAAAAACGATGCTTTATGCCTGGGTGAAATCCGCGGTGAATACGTAAGTTTGAGTGTGAGCGATACGGGATGCGGTATCAGTCCGGAAAATTTTAAACTGATTTTCGATCCTTTTTTCACCACCAAAGATGTTGGCAAGGGCACCGGCCTAGGCCTTTCCGTAGTGCAAGGCATCGTCCGCCGCGCCGGCGGCTGCATCGCAGTGGATTCGCATCTAGGCAAGGGCACAACGATTCAGGTATTGCTCCCGGTCGCCGATGTTGCAGTGGCTTTACCGACAATTAGCCCGCCTTTGTCTACGGCATCGGGCGGTAATGGCGCCCGGATTTTGGTGGTGGACGATGAACCGGCGCTGGCGCATTATCTGGCCGAGCTATTGGAGGGTGAAAATTATACGGTAGAGGTGTACACGGATTCCGTTAAAGCGCTGGCGTATTTTAATGCAAACCCGCAGAGTATCGATGCGGTCATTACCGATCAAACGATGCCGAACAAGTCCGGTATAGAAATTGCTTCCGCGATGCTGGTGCAACGCCCCCGCTTGCCTATATTCCTGTGTAGCGGCTGTAGCGAAACGATTGATGAAACGGTGATTCGGTCATGCGGTATCCGCCGTTTTTTTTACAAACCGGTGAGTGCGGCGGCGCTGCTTAACGCGTTAAATGAAGAGATAATTCATTCGGCGAAAGTAGAAGAAGGTTAGTTTAATTCTTTTCTTCGCCTTTCTTGTGTGTTTCATCATAGCTGAAGTTTTTCATACTGATTCTGCGGATAGTTCCGACATGCAGTATCGTCGGACCATCGGCCGAACACCGATTTGCTTAAGCTTCGGTTTTAGTCTCCGCTTTTTGATGTTTAAGCAAGGGCAGCATCGAATTGCTGACGCCCGCGAACACGCCGCAATTATTAAATATCACTGCGGAAACCAAACCCGCATGCAGGAAAAACACGCCGCTGACAATGATCACGCCGGGCACCACGGTCGCCATCATGCTGACGTTGAGATTCGATTTTAATTCATTGCCTAAATTAAAAAGTTGATCCAAGTTTTTTAAATTCCCGCTCATTAATAAAATCTGCGCGGTATCTTTGGCAATGGCTGAGGCCCCGGTCAGCGAAATCGATACGTCGGCTCTTTTCAGCGCAATCGAATCGTTAATGCCGTCGCCGACAAAACACACGGTTTTGCCTTCGCTTTGCAGTTTTTCAATCAAACCGGCTTTGTCTTCGGGTAAAACTTCGGCAAAATAATGGTCGATACCGATTTCTTTGGCTAATTGTTGCGTCGGTTTTTCATTGTCCCCGGAAATAATATACAGCGATAAATTGCGCGCGCGTAAATCGGCCACTAAGGTTTTCACTTCAGGGCGGATGGTCGCATGCAGTTCAATCGCGCCGGTTAAACGGCCGTTCAAACCGATCAGCACCAACGAGTGCCCCAACTCTTTGGCATGGTTCAGGATGTCGTGAATGTCATCGGACAGGTGAACGTTTTCCATGCCCATAAAGCGCAAGCTGCCGACGCAAATAACGTCCTCGCCAACCTGTACTTTAATGCCGTAACCCAATTCGTAACTGGCGTTGTCGACTTGGCTGAGGTCTAAAGCGCGCTGTTTGGCCGCGAGTAAAATAGCCTTGGCGATCGGATGGGTTTGTTTATATTCCGCGGTGGCGGCATAGCGTAGAACTTCATCTTCATGAAAGCCGTTGAATACATAAATATGGCCGACATGGGGCTGTTCTTGGGTTAAGGTGCCGGTTTTGTCGAAAACGACGGTATCGACTTGACAGAGTTTTTCCAAGGCCCGTCCGTCTTTGACTAAAATGCCTTTCTCCGAAGCGATTCTGAGGAAATTGAGGGTGCTGATCGGCGCGAAAATACGAATGTCCGCGCCGATAAAGCTGCCCAATACCGCCAGGGCGCCGCTGCTGCCGACTAGCGGCAAGGCCAGCGCGCTTAAAGCTAAGGTAGGCAAAGCGGCTTTGTCGGCCATTCTTTCACCGCGGGTCTGGACGCCGAGCTTACGTTCGGCGGTGTTGTTCAGTAAGATGCCGATTTGCGCGGCTACCGTTGCTTGTCCCGACATTTCGACTTGGATATGAATTTTTCCGGATAAAACAATGGTCGAAGCAAAAACGTGGTCGCCAACTGTTTTTTCCGCAGGTTGCGATTCGCCGGTCAAAATGTGTTGATCGACAGCGGCCATGCCTTCAACCACGGCGCCGTCAACGGCGATGGTTTCTCCGGCGTTAACCACGACGATATCGCCGCTTTCCAGGTTTTCAATGCTTTGTTCGATTTCGATGCCGTCTTTTAACAGCCATACCGAGCTGGGTATGTCCGAAAAAACGCTGATGAGCTGTTTTTTGGAATGATCTTTGGTTTGAAAAACCAATTTTTGCCCTACGCAATAAGTCCAGCAGGTAAACGTGCTGACAAAATAATAACCGGACAGAAACATGGCCGGAATGGCAATCGAATCGACTACAAAGACATCGATTTTGCCTTTTTTTAACGATTGGATGGCTTTTTGATAAAAAGGAATGGAAACGTAGGCAATGCCTAAGCCGCTGAGTACGCTCAAGGCCGGAAAAAACAAAGCGCCGGCAACCGACAAGCCTAAGGTTGCGGATATGATTTTAAAGTCCCGGTCCAAGGCGATTTTTTCCTCCGCGTCAGCCAATGCAAGTTCTGTAGAGGTCGGCGCTTCGTCGCTATTGTTTTCAGGGCTTTCGGGTTCATCGGGCGATGACTCTTCGGGTTTTTTAAATGACCGATAAAGTCTAACGCCGGTCGATGCAATTAAACTGCCAGCAAGAATGACAAGAGGAGCCATGATTTAATTCACTATGGGTCGCGTTTGGAATAGGGCTTGAACTAAAAATTTCTAATTCAAAGACGGGGTTTGGATACAAAGCGGATTTTATCAAAACAAGGGCATTATAAAAGGAAGTCCAAATAATCGAGCCTAAATTTTTGTTGGATTTGATAAAGTAAAAATGCTTTTAAAGAGTATAAAAGCTCACCACGAAGAACATGAAGAAAATAAAACACTTCATGCTTTCATGGTGAATAAAAGATTTGTAAATATTCTCTATGGCGGATTACCCGAGCCGAGGCTTAGAAATAAGACTGCAAAGTGCCTCGTCTGCGCACGTCCAAGGTGGCGCAATGAAACGCGCCTAAAAACGGATAATAAGAATCGAAAGAGCAAGGAATCGGTTTAAATCCCCAACTTTTCAAGGCCTTGATTAACGGTTCCTGACCTTTTTCCACAATAATCCGTTCTTCATCCAACATCAGAAAGTTGATGCTGATCCATTCGCTGACAACGCCTAAGGGGTCTTTGTTCGGTACGGGCGGAGGCGCGATTAAAATATCCCAACTTTTTAAAATGGGCGGTAGTTTATCGACATCGATCCATTCCGGATTGATCAATAGTTTACCGGGAGCCAAAGGCATGAACGTGGTGTCGATATGAATCGCTTCCGGCGACAGGTTTTGAATTTCATGGACACGATAGCCGTCGCCTAAATGGCGTTGCAACCATTTCATGCCTGAACGATTGGTGACGTTGCTGAGCTGCATGAAAATATCGCGGCCGCAACGCACGCAATCGGCGGCGTCGAAGACCGGCTCAAAATCGGTCACAATGTAGCGCATTGCCTCATCCGGAGTGGGGAGGGTGTAATTGGCGTCGTACAATTCATCAAGAAGCTGCGGTTTAGGCGCGGCCGTCCATTTGGCGCCGGCATGAAAATATTCTTTGAATAAAGAACGGTAAGCCCAAGATTCAAAATACCGGGCACGATCCGCCATCGGCGTTTCAATAATTTCATTGCCGATCACTAAGAAAGGATCGCGCGGATTAGCCGCACAAAATCCGGAAGTAACGTTCCAGCCGGGCGTTGAAAAAGGCGAGGCAAAATTGCTGCGCTCAACATGGCGGACATTGACGCCTTCCGCTTCCAGGATGTGGATAAATTCGGCGCGGTCTTTAAGGGCGGCGGCAACCATCGCTTCAGGGTAGGGGATGCCGGCGCCGCCAAGGCGCTTTTCAATCTCGGCCCATTCGCCGGGAGGAACAGTGACTTCATTAATCGTTTTCCAGTCGGGAAACATGGCATTGTCCAAACTGCCGACAATAACTTCTTCAAGCGGGTCCCATTCGTTATGTGAATTAACAGGGCACGGTGGTTGGGGGGGGGTCAGGGTAGTCATATTTTTAACAAATCTCTCTAAAAATAAAGGTGCCGGTGAATGGCGGGGAAGTATGACAGTATTCGTTAGTCAATTCAATGACCTGTATTTAAAAATGACCGGCTGAAGTTAGGTTTTTCCCCTATCAGTCAACAGCTAAGGCTTCATCCGAAAGCAATGGCCTGCATCGCTTGATGTTTTTTGCAAGCGCCATAGGTCAGTCGCTTAATCCGAAAAACAGGCATTTACTCCGGCAAATTGTTAGGTGGTTTAGTCCGTTTTGCATGGCTTAAGCGATCAAAAAGCTCGTGTATCAGCAATGCTCCCAGTATCAAAAGCGTACCGCTTATTATATTGACGGTCAGCGCTTCATGATTAACGGCATGGCCTAGCAGCAGAGCCATTACCGGCGAAACCAAGGTAACCAGCGCTACCTTGGTGGCGCTCTGTTTGATCAGCAAGTAATAATAAAGCACAAAGCCGACCGTGGTGGCGATTACGCCCAAATAGACGATAGAGGCCAAACTGATAAATGACATTTCGGTCGGCCAATGACCGTCAAACTTTACCCAAGTTAGCAGATACATCGGCAGGGACAGCAGCAAACCGCCGGCGACTTGAGATAAAGCCGGTATTTGGGCATTGATGCGCTTGACCCACACGGTGCTCACCGCTTGCAAAAAAGTCGATATCAGTACGCCGATGATGCCCAGCGCCGCGTTATGCCCCAATTGCAATGCCGAGCCGAACAGCGTCCATACGCCGGCGATGCCCAAGCCATAAGCCAGCAGCTTGCCGGGAGTCAGGCTGCGTTCTTTTAACCAGAGCGCCGACAATAAGGCCGTCATTAGCGGCAACAGTCCAAAGATTACTGAAACCCAACCGGAGGGGATAAACTGTGCCGCCCAATACACCGCCAGCATGGAGCCGTAAATTTGCACGGAGACGGCCAGGTAAGTCAGTAGCGCTTTGCGATGCCAAAGTAAACGCTGCTTGAAAAGGCCCAGCACTAATAATAGGCATAAGCTTCCAATCGCCATTCGACCGGCGGCCGCGAACAGAAATCCCGGCCCTTCGGCGCTCCATTTGATCGCCAGCGGCGTGGTCGCCCAAAGTAAAATAACGCTGATGTAGGCCAGATAGATGCGCATCCATTTAACTCCGGTAACGTAAAGAAAAGCATAAATAGGCTTAGGATCGGATATTAAATTACTCATGCATTGTGCAAGGGCGACCGGTCGGCGCCCTTGCACTTTATCGTATTGTTTGTAGCTACTCGGCCGACAAAACCAATAGAACGCGGATGACGGTTTTCGACGATTTACTTGACCGGCGCTAATTCAAAAATAATTACTTCCGCCGCATCGCTGCCGACGTTTTCCACCGCCATCAGCTCGCCGCTTTCCCAAAAAACTTGACCGGCGGAGTAGGTGTTGGTAATGCCGCCTTCGGTGACTTTCAATTGCCCCTTGACCACATAACGCGGCCCCGGCCCTTCATGGCTGTGCCACGGCGTTTTGAAGGCCGACGGAAACACGACCCGTATCATTTTGGCGTTAATGTTCGGGCTGGGAAGTTCCAGCTTTTTTTCCAAGAGCACGCTTCTATTTAGATTTGTTTGCTCTTGGGCAAAAGCGGTTGGCGTGTTAAGAAATAGCGCGGTAAGTGTTAATGCAATGGATGCGGGTATTTTTGACATTTTTCCGACCTCTTTATTGTATGTTTTAGGGATTATGGGGTTGAGCAATTTGTTAACTGTTTTTTTATTATCCGATATACAAGGGACTAAGCCTTTAGCGGACTTGTTGGAACGGCTTTCAGCCTAATGCCTACTTTCATGCCCCAGATACGTTCAAATCAGAAACGGATAGAGGAATCCTACAAATTAGTCATTTCCAGGATTTCCTGGCCGACCAACAGGCATTGGTCAGCTGTTGGTGCATAAATAAAATGCATCCGATAAGTGCCTTTGTAGATGTGGCCATAAACTTCCAGTACATCGAATCGGCCTTTTCCGGCCGGGTTCTTTATCGGCTTAAGCGTTGCTACATGCGGATCGATTTCGGTTCTATCGTCCAAACCGAAGTGAAAATCCAGCAGTTTTTTGGCTTGAATAACGGCATCCGTCGAGCAATGATGAACCGGTTCAGCGAAGGCAAGGCTCGATGTCACAATAAACAAGACCAATAGGGCATATTTAATCATTTCCACTCCGGGATAATCGTTAACGATGGGCAGGGCGTTGCAAAACTTATTGCGCAGTTAATAACGCATAATACTGATTAAAAAGCTGAGTACGATCGGCCAAACCGTTGGTTCCGCCATTTACTTTCTTGGTCACGGCGGTTATCACCGCATCGCTTGAACCGCCGTCGCACAGCGTCCATATTTTATTGATGTCAAAGAAAAACCCGGCGGAAGCCAGAGGATAGTGGGTGGCTACTAAATCGGGGTTGGCAACGGTGTCGGCGCCGATAAAGTTAGCGAAACTTAAATAATTCGATTTGCCGGTTAATTGAATATAACCGCGTCCTCTGAAGGTGTAGCCGTCGCCGCCGGCTTCATCGCCGTTGCCCATTCTGTCGGCATAGACTCTTGCGCCGATTTTGGCCGGATTGCGCGCATAAGTTTGATTTAACGGGTCGGGAAAATAGCTTGGAAAAGTGGCTTTCAAACCCTCGGCCGAATAATTCAGGTTTTCATAAACCACCGTAAAGTTGGCGCTCTCATGAGCGCATTGGGCTAAAAAATGAGCCAATCTTAAGGTGTTGGTTAGGGCGGCGATAGTGGGTATCTGAGCGATGACGGCATCGGGAAGGTGACCTTTAAGCGCCTGTAGCGAGCCGGTCGAATTTTCGTTTGAATTATCCGTGGTTGACGCCGCCGGAAACAGTTTTGCCCAAGTGGCGTCGCCGACAATGCCGTCCGCGCTCAGGCCGTTTTGCGCCTGCCAGGCTTTTACGGCGGCTTCGGTGGCTGAACCGAACATGCCGTCGGCGCTTAAACCCAAGCGGGTTTGCAGCTGTTTAACCTGATCGCCTGTTGAACCTGTTTTTAATAACATACTCTTTCCTCTTGATTGTTTTAACCGCGCATCGGGTCGATACGATGCGCTCGACTAATTTTTAATGCCAATGCCTTTATGCAACAGGTAAAGGCTAAACAAGGTCAGCGTCACAATAAATCCGCCGGTAATCATAAAAGTCATCTGAATATCGATGTCGGTCACGCCGATCAAACCGTAACGAAAGGCATTGATCATGTACAAAATCGGATTTCCCATCGAGATGGTCTGCCAAATGCCGGGTAGCATATCGACCGAATAAAACACGCCGCCCAAATAGCTTAACGGGGTCAACACAAAGTTCGGGATAATCGAAATATCGTCGAAACTCTCCGCCAGTATCGCATTGATAAAACCGGCCAAAGAAAATACGGTGGCGGTCAGCACCGCGATGGACAAGGTAATGCCGATATGATGGACTTTAATAGCGGTAAACAGCAAAGAGATTAAGGTCACTACAACCCCCACCAATAAGCCGCGGATAATGCCGCCGCTGACATAGCCGCTCAGAATCACCCAATTCGGGATCGGGGCAACCAGCAACTCTTCAATTTTGCGCTGGAACTTGGTAGAATAAAACGAAGACACCACATTGGCGTAAGAGTGGCTGATAACCGACATTAAAACGATGCCGGGGACGATATAGTCCATGTAACCCGCGCCGCTGATAGTGCCGATGCGGTCGCCGATCAGTTTGCCGAAAATTAAAAAATACAGCGCGGTGGTAATGGCGGGCGGCAGCAAGGTTTGCGGCCAGATGCGGATAAAACGGAAGATTTCCTTGATGACAAGGGTTCTAAAGGCAATGGAATAATTCATTGTTCACCTGCCGGTTTTGACTCGATCAAATCCATAAACAGCTGTTCCAAGCGATTCGATTTGTTTTTCATGCTGATGACTTCAATATTCCGGGCGCTTAATTCACTGAATAATTTATTAAGCCCGTATTCTTTAGGGACCGCAACACTCAGCGCTTTGTCGGTTATGCGTTCAATTTGACAGCCGTCAATAGTCGGCGCCACCGCAAGAGGGTGAGCCAAATCCAGAACAAAATGCTCTATATGCAGCCTTGCCAGCAAACTGCTCATATCGGAATGTTCGATAATCCGCCCGTCGTCGATGATTGCAATAGTGCGGCACAGGCTTTCCGCTTCTTCCAGATAGTGCGTGG